>Ga0308157_10000163_pt1 | contig 275184 bp, 259 predicted proteins | sample PhyBR1_FD_201035 | JGI IMG/M metagenome (GOLD analysis project Ga0308157, IMG submission 201035) | Phyllosphere microbial communities from UC Gill Tract Community Farm, Albany, California, United States - DLSLB.R1 | ecosystem: Host-associated > Plants > Phyllosphere > Unclassified | place... | reverse complement strand
TTGGTATTAGGAGCAGGGGGGTTAGCCACGATGTGGGAAGCAGTCTTTGCAGATGTGGGCGTAGCATTGCTTGCCATACTAAATGCGGTAAGGATTCAGAAAATGAAATTTTAAACAAGGCGGGCTTCGGTCCGTTTTTTTATGGGAGATATTGTGCAAAAATAATGAGCCTCCAAAATATCCCCGCTGCCACAGCAAGTAACATAATGGAAATTATACGCACCTGCCATCTGCAAATCCGTTGCCCTCCTCTCCACTTCGTTGCGTTACTGGCAAACCAGCACCATAGTGCCTATAATTTGAAATTATGTTAAATGCTTTCCTTTTGTCTGGGCGAAGCCCACACAAGCCACCGCCTTCCAGCCGCCAGGACAGTTATAAATTAGAAGACTATTTTCCCAATCCACTGCGCTACCCGGAAAGTACGGTTCTAAAATAGCCATGTGCCTGCAGTCCATAGCCTGTAACAAATTCAGGTACTCATAATATAGTAATGCCACCAGGCTATGCACTTCAGCACCGCGCACAGCAGTATTCCGGGCAACAAAAAAATGCGTAGGCCATCACTTTCCCCTTGCCCACTTCCAGCACCATCACGCATTTTTTTTATTGCCCTCCATACAGCTGTCTTTCCAGCCCCCTTAGTATTTGTTTATCGTGGGGAAGTTGCCAAAGCTTTCCCATGTTCCTACATCACATAGCCGGCTTCCACTTCACGGACGTGCCCGGCCGTTCCGTTACAGCCGTCTATACACTTCCGTCACCGCGCACAGCAGTATGCCGGTATACCGGGATTTGTCTATTGATTTTTAGCTCCGGCACACCGTCATACAGCTGTCTTTTCCATCGCTTTTCCTTTCCTTGAAAGTCGGTTATAAAAGCAATCTATTCCTTGCCCGAAGACCCGAAAAACTCCCAGATCGAAGACTCGCTACAACAATTTGTCCCGTACCGTTAGTCAATAAACTGCTTTGTTTCAGCGGAAAAGTGTAGTGGCAATTTATTCACTATCGTTACCGCGCACAGCAGTATGCCGCTGCTGCGTGCCCTCGCATCGGCATACCGCTGTCTTTCCAGCAGCTGAGCGGAGCTAGAAAAATCCCGCTTCGAATTCCCTGAGTTTTATAATAAGCAAAACTCCTGTTGCACCAATCGATAAACCCGGATAAGAAAAAATAAAAAAAAAGAAAGTAAAGGTATACCGTCGGAAAAATGCCCTGACAATATCTTGCCCTGCCGGGTTTTTTGCAAAAAAGGTGGCCGTGAAAAATGATACGGCAATCTTTTTTGCAAAAAAATATTGCATAGCATTTTTCCTCCCGAAGGGTAGAGCACTTTCTTTTTTTTCTTTTTTTCTTTTGAATAGTATTCAGAAGAGCAAATTTTTTAAAACAAAAGTTATGCTTACCAACAAAGTACGGACGTACTCAGTCCACCGCCCAGCCCCGGAAACGGCTGTTTTTATTCTGAATCGTGGCCACAATGCCGGAAAACCTTTGCGCGAACCTTGCCCGAACTGCTTCATCATCTACTGCAGCAACCTGGAAGAACTCGAAACCGTTTACTGGACCTTTTATGCCCTCTGGAAAAACGGATTCTTTCATCCTTATCTCTGCGGCAGCGTCATCGAAATGCTCAGGCTCTTCGAGCTGAAGAAGCTGCTGCAGAACTTCATCCAGCCTGGCATCGAAAAAGCCATCCGAAACCCGGAAATGATCCACAAAATCAAATCTATCCACGACCTGGAACAGAAGCAAGTAGAACAGTCCAGGTTGCTCAGCCAGCTCCGCGCTGCACTCATTCAGAAATACTACTACAGCATCTGAAAACAGAAAATTCCCTTCGGGGAATTTTTTATTTTGATTGCCACTTATTTCACCCTTTTCCCGTACTAGAGTCATACTTATTTCACCCCTTTTAACAAAAGACCGAAAACGGACGCAGAAAAAATATAAGGCATAAAAAAAGCCTGTCATGACAACAGGCCGGTTAACCAATAAAATTCTAATTATGGGACTTAAGTGCTATTTCACAGCTTCTTCAGCTGGATCTTCCAGGGATTTTCCGCGAATTTTACCGGATTTTTCGCCATACTCTTCCGAGCTGACTGCAGTCTGACTAACCGCGCTGATTATTGTGCCGCCTACAAGCAAATAGCCTCCGATGGAAATAACTGTTGCAGGGAGAACCACCGGTGCAGCCACCAGGGCACCACCTACCGCCGACAGACCCAGTCCGATATTGCGGGCAATCCTAAACCACTTTGGAGTGGGTGAACTCATTCTGCTTGCTAAATTCATGTTTCTATTTTTCATGATCTTGATTTTTTGTTTGGTTAATTTCTAATTTGTTCATCCGTTGTTCCAGATATTCGACTTTCTTGGTGAGGATATCATAAGAAGTCCTGAATTCTGTTTTGATAATCAGAGCCATCGTCTTGACTTCCGACATATCTCTTTCCATACTCTTGAAATCGGTGTGCAGCTGCTTGATAAAGTAAGCAACGATACCCAGCAGAACACTGCTGATAAAACCGAACAGAACGCTTAGTGTTAATTCATTAGCCATGATTTTCCGGTTTTAAAATTGAAAATTGTTCTGAATTTCAATCTGATTATCCTTGCTTCTGGCTGCCGCCAAAAGTTTGGGGTAAACTTGTCTGTAAGCATCCCGGCTCTGCAGAACCTGATAATCGCCATCCTTCAGGATGTAACTCAACCCGACGAGCGGACAGCCTGCGGTGTGTTCAATCCTGTTTCCGGTGTGAAAATACACCGCGTCAAAAGTCGGCAGATCGTCGATTTCTATCATGCCCCGATGCATGGAAGGATAGGTCTGGGCATAGCTCACGTTCATAGCTCCCCAGGTATTCATTCTGAGCTGAAATTTCCCTTCGGGAATCGCAGTTCTGCCTTTGATCTTAACCTGACGGATTTTATCTTCCAGGAGGAAGCATTGAAAAATGCCGTCAATATAAAGGTGGGAAAGGGTGCTTTCTGTGCCCTGGGCTACTCTTACTATTTTAGTTTTCATATTTTGCTGAATTTGGATTTTTGAAATGAGTGATAAAAAAAAGGCTTCCATTTTCTGGAAGCCCTTTCATGATCACATCCTAAAACACTTCCTCAATTTTGAGACAGTTACCGGTCGCGAAGGGGTAATAAACTCCGTTTACTTCCTGGAAGAATTCGATTCCGATACACTGAAGTACAGAAACGGTATTGTCCAGAGTTGGTAAACCTGGCAAATCTGCCGTAATGGTATCACCGGAATAACTTTCATTAAGCGGGATAAAAGTTGATCTGGCAACTACACTCAGCTCATTGTTCACCGCGTCGTCCGGCTCATAAGTTCCGGTTATCGGGTTATACGAAAAGTCTGCGATAACTGCCAAAGCATGGAGCAAACGGAAGTGCGAAGCACCTGCAGGAGCAGCGATTAATTCGATTGGTATGAACTCTTCTACAATGAAATCTGCAGTATTTCTTGCAGGATCATGATTCACCTGATATGGAGCATTGAAAACACCGTTGATCGATTGGTTCTTGTTGAACTCAAACCCATTCAGATAATTTCTCTGAGTGGAAATCTCTACCTTTCGGTAACCTCTGGCTTCCGTTCCGTCCTCCAGGTTGATTTTCTTCATAATTGAAGTTAATCTGCCTGTTACCTGAGTATCGGTAAATTTCCCCATCAGCTGGGAAAGAGCGGTTCGCACCGCTTTTCCTGCAATGGCGCATCCACCGAACTCGTTCATGTTTTCGCGGGTACGCTCAAACTCCGGAGCTGTTTTCACCTGTTCTGCGGTGGGTCCGCCCACCATGCCGGCAAAAAATCCTTTTTGCCCTTTGATTTTGAAATGTCTAACGTCGCCTATGGTTCCGACGTATTTCATGAGACCTTTTTGTCTTGCCATGATATTAAATTTTGTAATTGATAATTTGAAGAAAAACACTGTTGTCTAGACAGTTATAAATTTCTTGAATTATCTTTACAAAACCAATAGTTAATATACAGTAAATCAATGCATTACAATGAAATTAACCAAAAATACACTACCATGGACGTCAGCAAAACAGTAAATCAATCAGCAAAGTATTTCCAGATTCCGGGGATAATTACCGAAACCCACTGGATCGTCGAAAGAGTTCGGGATGGAGATACCATTATCGTAAAAGAAGAATTCGGTCAGGAAAGCAAAGAAATCCGACTTTACGGCCTTGATGCACCGGAAGTCCACATGAGCCGAAAAATGCGCGAGGATGAAGCGAAAAGCCACTTGCCTGCAGCGTTACTGCTGGAACTCGGACTGCAGAGTTTAGAATACGTGCTCCAGGTGTGTCCACCTGGAACCCGAATCACACTCCTGACCGAAACCAAACAGCAGCTGGACTTCTGGCTGCGCCAGTTGGCCTATGTGATTCTGCCTTCCGGCAAATGCCTGAACGAGCTTTTAATAGAAAATGGCTGGGCAAAAACTTCTAACAATTACTATTGCAGTTATTTGCATTACTTTCAACAATTAACTATATTAGCAAAAGCAAGCAATGCAGGAATATTCAAGTTTTCTGGAAGTTTCTAAAATGTTGTACCCATGTTGTACTACAAAATTAAGAGGAGTAAGCAAAACCCCAATTTTAGAAGCTTTGTCGCATAATTAATTATATAAAACAAATATAAAAATTTTAATGAGAATAATAAAACTACTGTTTGTGGGAACTGGATTAATTGCTGAGAAAACTGCTATCTGCAATTATTTGACAAAAGTGGTGTAAACACGATCTGTTAATGGCTGAAAATATTATGATTTGATAAAAGAAAATCCAAAAAACTAAATTATTCTAAATTTCATTTATTTATTATATATTTGGAAGACAATTTTAAAATAACGACATATGAAAAAATTATTACTTTCGTGCTTACTTGGTTTAGGAATTGGTGCTCATGCACAACTAAACTATGTAGGCGATTTTGAAGAAGCCACTAATGTGGGACAGTATGCACAGTTCGGAGGTGGAACAATCGCAGCAGCTGCTGCTTGCTCGGGAACATTAGGTGGTCAGTTGGCCATTGGTGGCACCGTTACACAAACCGGATGGATGGTTTTAAATGATGTTCTTGAAGAAGAATTTGGTAAAATCAATAACGGCCAGGAAGCGGCTATAAGTTTTAATTACAAAAAGGCAGCCGGAGTAACCGGAACTTTGTACGCAGCAGTATTTACCTATGTTGCAGCTTCTAACGCATGGAACATCGAATATGTTAGCACGGGCACAGTTTTGGGAAGTGCAGCGATTACAACATGTACTCAAAAAACCGGGATAATTCCTGCAGGTAAAATGCAGCCGGGGCAATCTTATGGGTATGGTGCATGGTTTGTTCCATCTGGCTCAACCACTGGAAATGTATTTGTAGATGATTTATCAATAGTTCAACAGTCTGTAACTACAGTTCCTGCTTGTACAACATTTACGAATCCAACATCGGGAGCTGTTTTGCCGTCAGGAACCAATACCTTCACTTGGCAAGCAGTGCCAACAGCAGTAAATTACATCCTTACGGTAGGTACTACACCTGGTGGAAATGACGTTTTTGGTGGTGTTGTAGCAGGAACCTCTCAGAATGTAGCGCTTGCACCTAATACAACTTATTACACAACAGTAACACCTTGGAATACAGTAGGGGAAGCTTCAGGCTGTACAGGAATTACGTTCTCAACAAATAATGTCATTACTTACTGCGGTCCGTTAACTTCCAGCGCGCCTACGGCTGTAGCACCTATAAAATCAGTGAACTTTGCGGGAACTACCAAGACTTCAGATGCTACAGCAACAACAATTGGGGCATTCCCTGCGTATGAAGATTTTACGACAACAATTTTTGAAGTTAAGGATAATGTAACATCCCTTCCGCTTACTGTATTAGGAACCACTAACGGAAATCCTGTAAATGGCTGGGCAATGTCGGTATTTATTGACTGGAACAGCGATGGTGATTTTGATGATGCAGGTGAGTCTTATTTCAATACTACTGCTACAATGATCAGAAAGGTTAATTTGCCTGATAATCCAATTTCATTAACCGGTAATATTGCAATTCCTGCAGGAACATCTTATGGACAGAAAAGAATGAGGGTTAAATATAATTTCTCAGGAACAGCAATTCATACCTCATTGGTATCTGCCTGCGCTCAAATGGGTAACGGACAAGCAGAAGATTATACAATCAATTATCAACAATTCCTTGCGGTAGACGATCTGAATAAGTCGAATGTTTCTGTTTATCCAAATCCATTTACCGATGTAGTTAATATCTCCGATATCAAAGGAGTAAAATCAATCAATATCGTAGATGCATCAGGCCGAACTGTGAAAACCTTGGCACCTGCTGCTGAGCTAAACCTCGGGCATCTGAAATCAGGAATGTATTTCGTGAATTTACAGTATGCTGACGGTTCTGTAAAAACAGTGAAGTCAATTAAAAAATAAGATTTTTAATAATTAATAGAAGGCGGCAGATTTATCTGTCGCTTTTTTTTGCACCTGTTTTATAAGAACTGATATCAATTTTTTATCTTTTAACAGCTTTTTTCTAAACATATTTTACCCTAATTTTACCAAAATTCTTCTTTATAATGTATTTAATTTTCGATACCGAGACTACAGGTTTACCAAAAAATTTCAGCGCACCACTCACTGATTCCGACAACTGGCCCAGAATGGTTCAGATTGCTTGGCAGCTGCATGATAAAAACGGTAATCTTATTGAAAATCAGGATTATGTAATTAAACCTGAAGGATATGATATTCCTTTCAACGCTACCCGGATTCATGGGATTTCTACTAAAATGGCTAAGGAAGAAGGTCGTGATCTCGCAGAAGTTTTGGCGGAATTTCAGGAAGTTTTAAAGAAAACTGAAGTGGTTGTAGGGCACAATATTGATTTCGATTATAATATTGTAGGTGCTGAATTTCACAGAAAAGATTTTGAAAATACACTTGAAAAAATTCCATCTGCAGATACCATGGAGCTTGGAACCGATTTCTGTAAACTCGGCGGTGGAAAAAACGGCAGATATAAATCACCAAAATTAGTCGAACTCTACGAAAAACTCTATAACGAAAAATTCGATGAAGCACACAATGCGGCAGCCGACGTAAACGCAACGGCACAGATTTTCTTCGAAATGATGCGGATTGGTGTTATTCCGACGGAAAAAATCAAAATGTCCGATTCAGACCTTCAGGATTTCATCAGCAATCATCCGAATCCTTTCCCGCCATTTGCGATTATTATCAGAAGGCAGGTAGCGGCTTCCAAAAAGAAGAAAAAAGTTGATTTTGGTGATACGGATGAGATTGAAATCGGCGATTATTTTAATTTTCATAACCACAGCATATACTCTTCGCTTCAGGCATCTACCCATATTTCCGATCTTGTAAAAAAGGCCCTTGCCAATAATTTTTCGGCGGTAGGATTGGTTGATTTGGGGAATATGATGGGCGCTTTCAAGTTTGTTTCCGAAGTAGAGAAAGCCAATGCAAACATTAAAAAAACATATAAAGAATACGAAGAAAATAAATTAAAAGCCCAGGAAGAAGGCAGGGAATTTACCGACACCGAACCCAGAAAAGACCCGCTGATTCCGGTAATTGGCTGCGAGTTTTATATTTCCGACCGGCCGGAGCAGAAACAGTTTACCAAAGATGATCCCGACCGCAGGACCAACGTGGTTCTACTTGCGAAAAATTTTAACGGATATAAAAATCTGGCAAAACTTTCGAGTTTAGGTTATGTTAACGGCTTTTATTTTGGTGTTCCGAGGATTTCAAGGCAGATGATTGCGGAATATCGTAATGATGTGATCGCCCTTACAGCCGGAACTTTGGGAGATATTCCCAATACCGTTCTTGAATTTGGTGAACAGAAAGGAGAGGAAATATTCCGGTGGTGGAAAGATACTTTTGGTGACGATTTTTACGTACAGATCCAGAATCATGAGGTGGAGGAAGAGGAGCATTTAAATGAAGTTTTGCTTGAATTTGCTGAGAAATATGATGTGAAGATCTTGGCACAGAATGAAACATTCTACACCGAAAAAGAAGATTCCAACATTCAGGATATTTTATACTGTATTAAAGATGGGGAGAAGCTTTCTTCTCCTGTAGGTAAGGGTTTTGGCAAAAGACGCGGGCTTCCGTCCAACGAATTCTACATTAAAAACAGTGATGAACTGAAGCAGGCTTTCATCCAGTTTCCTGATGCTTTTGAAGCGTATTCAGAATTTCTGGCAAAGTTTGAACCCTATACTTTAAAACGTGACGTTCTCCTTCCCGAGTTCGATATTCCTGAGGAATTTTTAAGTAAAGAAGATAAAATTGACGGCGGAAAACGCGGAGAAAACGCTTATCTCAGACATTTAACTTATGAAGGCGCAGCAAAAAGATATGGCGAAATTACTGATGAAATAAGGGAGCGACTGGATTTCGAACTCGAAGTTATTGCAAACACCGGCTATCCCGGCTATTTTCTTATCGTTCAGGATTTCTGTAACGAAGCCCGCAAAATGGGCGTATGGGTTGGCCCTGGGCGTGGTTCTGCTGCCGGATCTGCCGTAGCGTACTGTACAGGAATCACCAATGTGGATCCTATTAAATACGATTTGCTATTTGAGCGTTTTCTGAATCCAGAAAGGATCTCAATGCCGGATATTGATATCGATTTCGATGACGAAGGACGTGACAAAATCATTAAATGGGTAGTTGAAAAATACGGTAAGACTAATGTTGCCCAAATTATCACTTACTCAGTGTTAGGCGGGAAATCAGCCATCAAAGATGCCGGTAGGGTACTCGATATTTCAATTCCGGAAACCAATAACATCGCAAAACTGATTCCTTCAACGCCGGGAATGAATATCGCAAAAGCTTTTGCAAAATTCGATAAATTAAGTCCTGAAGACAAAGTTCTCGCTCAGGAAATGAAAGATATCCTCGAAAACAAGCAGGATTCCAGATTTGGAGTGCTCTCGGCAGCGCAGCGTATGGAAGGTTGCATCCGCAATACCGGAATTCATGCCTGCGGTGTGATTATAACTCCGGAAGATATCTCGAATCTTGTCCCAATCACTATTGCAGCAAAAGATCCGGATATTTTAGTATCACAGTTCGATAACTCGGTAGCTGAAAGTGCAGGTCTCCTAAAGATGGACTTTTTGGGTTTGCGGACTTTAACCATCATTAAACACGCCATTAAACTCATCAAAGAACGCCACGGAATCGAAATTAATCCGGATGAAATTCCCCTGGATGATCTCAAAACCTATCAGCTGTTCCAAGAGGGGAGAACCATTGGAATTTTTCAGTATGAAAGTCCCGGAATGCAGAAATACATGCGCGAACTGAAACCTACTCAGTTTGCGGATTTAATTGCCATGAACGCGCTTTACCGTCCCGGACCTATAAAGTACATCCCGAATTTCATCAACCGTAAGAATAAGCTGGAAGAAACGGTGTACGATTTAAAGGAAACCGAAGAATTCCTCGCAGAAACTTACGGAATTACGGTTTATCAGGAACAGGTAATGCTTTTGTCTCAAAAATTGGCGAATTTTACCAAAGGTGAAGCCGATACATTAAGAAAAGCGATGGGTAAGAAAGACCGTGCTACACTCGACAAAATGTATCCGAAGTTTATGGAAGAAGGCGAAAAAAACAACCTCGCTGTTGATAAACTCAATAAAATATGGAAAGACTGGGAGGCATTTGCCGAATACGCCTTCAATAAATCCCACTCAACCTGCTATGCGCTGATTGCCTACCAAACTGCTTATCTCAAAGCCAATTACCCGGCAGAGTATATGGCAAGTGTAATGACGAATAACCTGAACAATACCAAGCAAATCACCATGTTTATGGAGGATTGCAAAAGTATTGGAGTGGATGTTTTGGGTCCTTCCGTGAACGAATCGCAGTATGAATTCTCGGTAAACGAAAAAGGCCAGATCCGTTTCGGGTTGGGAGCGATTAAAGGAATTGGTGAAGGACCGAGTGAAGCGATTGTAAATGCAAGAAAAACGGAAAGATTCAAAAATATTTATGACTTTTTTGAAAGAATACCATCGTCACAAATGAACAAAAGAGTGGCAGAGAGTTTGGTGGTTGCAGGCGCTTTCGATGAGGTCGACCGTTATCACCGTGCGCAGTATTTCGATATCGATATTGCTGGAAAAACCAATATCGAGAAACTTTTACGTTACGGACAGAGCTTTCAGGATACCAAAAATGAAGTAGAAAACTCGCTGTTTGCCGATTTTGCTGACGAGGTGAAAATTGAACCACCTAAAATAAATCCTGCCCCAGAGTGGCAAAGCATGCACAAACTCAATAAAGAAAAAGAAATCATAGGATTTTATCTGTCTGCGCATCCGCTTGATGAGTACAAATTCCAGTTTCAGTTTATTCAGGGTGCTTTAGGCAAAAAAGAAATCCTCGAAGGCAAGAAAGATGAGGTTGCGGAACTCGAAAAAATTATTCTTCCGGTTGATATTGCCGATACGACAGATTCGGATGACGAACTCATGGATATTCCGGGTGAAATTTTAAGCGGAGATGAAGAAGTTTTAATTGAGGAACCGACAAAAAAAGCCGAACCAAAAGGCAGTTTTAATTTCCTGAATCTGGATGAAGTAGAAGCTTTCAAAGACAGCGTATTTGCCAGCCAACAGCCTGATTTGTTCAATGATGAAAAATTGAGCTGGAAGGAGAAACAGGCCATGAAAAATAATTCACCCGAGTATATGGTTGCCGGATTGGTCACCGAATACACCGTACGCGACGGGAAAAACAGCGGCGAAAAAGTTGCTTTCATCACCCTGGAAGATTACAGCGGAAGTTATGGTTTCCGGCTTGGAGACCGCGACTATATGAGGCTTCGTGACCGGATCGATGTACAGCGGTTTGTCATTTTCAAGATTAAATTCTCGCAGGCAAAAGACGGCAGAGTCTTTGTAAATATTTCGGATGTGATTGATCTTAAAGATGCTTTTGAAAAGTTTGCTAAAAAAATGACAATTGTGGTAAATCTGCAGGATCTTCGCAGAGAAGATATTGAGTTTTTCAAAAATAATTTTTCAGAAAACAAAGGCGAACAGAGGCTTAATTTCTTTGTAAAAAATCCCGAAGACCAGTCAACCATCGAACTAATGGCAATGAAAGCGCACATTGAAATTAACGGAGATCTGCTGGAAGTAATACACGATATGCAGAAATATGAGGTATTTCTCAATTAAAATTTCACAATAGATTTTAAGACACTTTTAATAGTTAAAGAGTAGGACAGTATCGAACTTCGGTGCTGTCTTGTTTTTTTAAACAAATGTTAACGAGTTGTTAAATTGCTCATAATTAGTAAGTTTGGGTGATTTTACGGTAATCGGAGAGCGATAAAATCATTATTTTCGTAAAACCAAACACAAATTCTATGAAAACTGAAATTATTCTTTTTGATAATCACTGTCTGTATCTTGAAGCGATGGGTTGTTTGTTGGATAAAAATGGCTTTGGTGAAAAATACAGTTACACCATTACCACCGAAGCCGATGAGCTTGAAAATTTAATTAAAGAAGAATCTCAAATTGCCGTTCTTAATATTTTTGGATTCAGTACCAATGATGCGTTGGCTATAATCGAAAAGTTGATGGCTCTTAACGCTCAGTTAAAAATTATTATTCTTTCGGCTAATATAGATGTTAAAAACATCAAGAAATTTTTCGACCGAGGCATTAAAAGTTTTCTCAGCAGAAGTACCGACACCGCAGAATTCGTGCTTGCATTAAATGAAGTAATCGCGGGCCGGATCTTTCTAAATGAAGAAATAAAAAATATACTTTACAATTTTATCTGTAATCTCGAAGATTCAAATGAGAAAAAAATTGGTACTTTCGAAGAACTTACCGTACGCGAAAGAGAAGTTCTCGACCTCATTTGTGAAGGTTTCCGGACTAAGGAAATTGCGGATAAGCTATTTATCAGTACACATACAGTAGAAACGCACCGCAGGAAAATTATGTTCAAACTTGACGTTAGAAATTCCTCAATGCTCGTGAAATTCGCGGTGGATAATCACCTTGTTAATTAATGAATTAATTCTGATTATACGTAATCTCAAAAATTAAGATCATAAAAACTCTTTTAAATGCTCTATCGCTTTTAAAATGGTCTCTTCTCTTTTAGCGAAACAAAAACGGATTTTTCCCGAATCCGATGGCTCATGATAAAAAGCAGAAATAGGGATTGTTGCAACTTTTGCGTGTTCGGTAAGCCATACTGCGAATTCCTTTTCAGGCTTTTCTGAAATGTTTCCATAGCTCATAATCTGGAAATAGCCGGCTTCTGCTTTTTCTGTAAATGTGAACGGCAGATCCTTAAAAGATTCGATAAAGAAATCCCTTTTTTGCTGCATGAATTTGCTGTTTTCTTCTGCATCGAAAATTTCTAAATATTTGGCGATGGCATATTGTGCAGGCGCATTCACACTGAAACTCACGTACTGATGTACCCGCCGGTAAGCCCTTGAAAGTTCTTCGGAAGCCAATACATAACCTACTTTCCAGCCGGTGATGTGAAACATTTTCCCGAAAGAAAAAATACTGAAACATTTTTCCCTGAGAACAGGATGCTGAAAGGCGCTGTAAAACCTGCACTCATCATAAGTCAGGAGATCATACACTTCATCAGAAATTAAAATAATATTGGTATTGGAAATGAGATTCGCGAGTTGATCCCAGTCTTCCTTTCTCCAGACTTTTCCGGAAGGATTATGGGGTGAATTTACAATGATCGCTTTGGTTTTAAGACTGATGACTTGCTTGAGCGCATCAAAATCAACTTCAAAATTATCCTTCAGCTTCACATATACCGGGATTCCACCGTTAACTTCTATAGAAGGAACATACGAATCGTAGCAGGGTTCCAGTACGATAACTTCATCACCTGGGCCAAGAATGGCCGCCAAGGCTGTGTAAATCGCGTAGCTTGCGCCTGGAGAAACTGTGATATTTTCCTTCGAAACCGAAATCTTACGTTTCAAATTAAATTCAGATAAATTTTCGACAAGTATTGGCAAGCCTGCCATGGGTGCATATTGGTTGAAATTTTTCTCGGTCCCTTCGCATAGAAGTTTTTTCAGTCTGTCGTCAATATCATAATCCGGAAAACCTTGCGAAAGATTCACAGCGTTATATTTCAGCGCTAAAGCCGACATTTCCGAGAAAATTGTAAGGTCACTGCCTGAATGTTTTCTTTTAATCATACTCAAATTTATAATAATGGTTTCGAAACTTAATCTGAAAAAAAATGCTATTTTTAAGCTTTACAAAATAAATTTATGAAAAACATCCTGATTCCGCTGCTTTCGGCAGTTTTGTTAACAAGTTGTGCCACGGTAAATTATACGTATGATGGCAATGCTTTCAAAAAATCTATGCGCACGATTACCCAAGACGATTTAAAGAAAAACCTTTATGTAATTGCTTCGGACGAAATGGAAGGTCGCAACACGGGAAGTGCCGGACAGAAAAAAGCCGGTGAATACATCATCAAACAATACAAGGAAATGGGCGTTCCGTACCCAACTCCAATGAATTCTTACTACCAGAATGTCCCTGCAAGTTTCATGAACGAAAAAAGAAGGGGTAAAGGTTTACCTGATTCCGAAAATATTCTGGCGTTTATAAAAGGCAGCGAAAAACCAGATGAAATTATTGTAATTTCTGCACATTATGATCATGTAGGAACACAAAACGGTGTTGTTTACAACGGTGCAGATGATGATGGAAGCGGTACAGTTGCTCTCATTGAAATTGCTGAAGCTTTTCAGCATGCTAAAAAGGCTGGTCATGGCCCGAAACGTTCGGTTTTGTTTTTACATGTAACCGGCGAAGAACATGGGCTTTTGGGATCCGATTACTACTCGGAAAATCCGGTTTTTCCATTGGCAAATACAGTAACGAACCTTAATATCGATATGATTGGAAGATGCGATCCCGCGAATTGTGGTAAAGATTATGTGTACGTGATCGGTTCCGAAATGTTGAGTTCTGAACTGAAGAAAATTAATGAAGCGGCCAATAATAAAACTACCAAAATGGAGTTGAATTACAAATACGACGAACCTAATGATCCGCAAAGATTATATTACAGATCAGATCATTATAATTTTGCAAAGCACAATATTCCGGTAGCTTTTTTCTTTGACGGAATTCATGAAGATTACCACAAACCAACTGATGATGCTGATAAAATAGATTACAATGCATTGCAGAAACGCACCCAATTGGTTTTTGCCACCGCCTGGGAACTGGCAAACCGAAAAGACCGCATTGTGGTTGACAGTAAAAATAACAGGTAATCTTTTTGTAATATAAAAATAGATCCGTTGCTTTTGCAGCGGATTTTTGTTTTTGTAAATTTGATTTCCGGCTCCATAGTTCAACGGATAGAATAGAAGTTTCCTAAACTTTAGATCCAAGTTCGATTCTTGGTGGAGTCACGATCCTTAGATAAGAGAATCCGCTGTTCAGCAGCGGATTCAATAGATAGGGATCTCATTTTTTTTAGTTAGACAACAACAAAAAAGAAAAGCGGACGGTGCTTCTCTTAAATTTTTATATCAATTTAATGGTATTGCTGTGAATGTTGAAAAAGATAATTGCTTTCATTTCAATCTATTTTCAGAGTAAATGTAGCAATTATTCTGATACATAATGTAAATTTACTGTTAAAATTCACACGTTATCCACATTTTTTTGTGGATAACTCGCCTATTTAAGTTTTTCCAATAGAAATTTCCCTGTATGGGACTTCTTATTTTTAACTAAATCTTCAGGAGTTCCCGCGAAAACCACTTCGCCGCCGTATTTTCCGGCTTCGGGACCAATGTCAATAATAAAGTCGGCAGATTTAATAATATCGGGCTGATGTTCAATAACAATGACGGAATGTCCCAACTCAATCAGAGCCTGAAGTGAAGTAAGCAGTTTCTTGATATCATGAAAATGTAAGCCCGTGGAAGGTTCATCAAAAATAAACAAGGTTTTCTCTGTTGTAACACCTTTTACGAGGAATGATGCGAGTTTTACACGCTGTGCTTCGCCTCCGGAAAGGGTAGAGGAGCTTTGTCCCAACTGCAGATATCCCAAACCTACTTCCTGAAGCGGTTTCAGTTTTGTTACAATTTTCGTTTCATTGTTTTCGGTGAAAAATTCCAGCGCTTCGTCTACGGTCATGTGCAGAATGTCGGAGATGTTCTTTTCGTCGAACTTAATCTCGAGGATTTCGTTCTTAAAGCGCGTGCCTTTGCAGGTTTCACATTCAAGCTCGATGTCGGCCATAAACTGCATAGAAACATTAATTATGCATTCTCCTTTGCAGTCATCACATCTTCCACCATCAACATTGAAGGAGAAATGTTTAGGTTTTAGGCCCTGGACTTTTGCGAGTTTCTGCTTCGAAAATAAATCACGGATATCGTCATAAGCTTTTAAATACGTCACAGGATTAGAGCGTGATGATTTGCCGATTGGGTTTTGGTCGATCAGTTCAATGTTTTTAATGAGTTTCTTAGGAAATTCAACCGAATCGTAATCTCCTTTTTTTCCGCCCATTCCCAACTGAACCTGAATTTCGTTCGTAAGAACTTCTTTCATTAAAGTCGATTTTCCGGAGCCGGAGACCCCTGATATCACCACCAGATTTTCCAGCGGAATATTAACATCAATGTTTTTTAAATTATTTTGTCTTGCTCCTTTGATTTGTATAAATTCTTTGGCTTTACGGCGCTTTTCAGGAACTTTAATTTCAAGTTTTCCGGTGAGATATTGCGCGGTAAGCGAGTCTGAATTTTTAAGTTCTTTAAAATCCCCTGCAAAAACCAGTTCGCCGCCAAGATAACCTGCTTCCGGGCCGATGTCGATGATGTAATCTGCGGCTTTCATCACGTCTTCATCATGTTCTACCACAATCACGGTATTTCCTAAATCTCTAAGGTTTTTCAGTACTTCAATCAGGTTTTCGGTGTCGCGGGAATGCAGTCCAATTGAAGGTTCGTCGAGAATATAAATGGAACCCACAAGTGAACTTCCCAAACTTGTTGCCAAATTAATTCGCTGGCTTTCACCACCTGAAAGCGTGTTCGAAGTTCTGTTGAGCGTTAAATAACCAAGTCCTACTTTTTCAAGAAATTCGAGTCTTGTTGTAATTTCATAAAGCAGTCTTTTTGCAATTTCTGCGTCATGTTTACTAAGTTTCAGTGATTTTATGAGCGGTAAAAGTTCATCCAGAGGCATCTCGATCATCGACTGTATATTGTGTCCGTCGATTTTTACCCATTTTGTTTCTTCACGCAGACGCAACCCTTCGCAGGTGGGGCAAAGTGTTTTTCCGCGGAATCTGGAAAGCATCACGCGATATTGAATTTTGTACAGATTTTCTTCCAGCATTTTGAAGAAACTGTTGATTGATGGGAAGTTTCTGGTATTGTCGCCTTTCCAGAGATAGTTTTTCTGGTCTTTTGTGAGCTGGTAATAAGGTTTATGAACCGGAAAATCTTTCGTTTTTTTAATGAAATCTTTTTTCCATTCGCTCATGCTTTCACCTTTCCAGCTTGCTACAGCATCTTCAAAAACCGACAAGTTTTTATTCGGAACGACCAAATCTTCATCAATACCTATTACTTTTCCGTAACCTTCGCATTCTGGGCAGGCGCCGTATGGATTATTGAAGCTGAAAAAATGTAAATTCGGTTCCATGAACTCCATACCGTCGAGCTCAAATTTGTTTGAAAATTCGGTGACTTTTCCGCTTTCTGTGTTTTTAAGAGAACAATATCCATGTCCTTCGTAGAATGCCATCTGGATAGAATCTGCCAATCTTTGCAAAAAACTTTCGTTTTCTTCATAACTGAAACGGTCGATCACGAGAAAGATTTCCATATCTTTTTCCGGAATAAATCCGAAACTTTCCAAATCTTCAATTCCCGCTAAGTTTCCATTGATTTCGAGACGGGTAAAACCAGATACTTTCAGTGTTTTAAGATGCTCTGCAAACTTAGAAACCTCAAAATGTAGGGGGCTTCTTAAAAGGAAAATTTGATTCTCTGATTTTTGAATGAAATCAATCACATCGCTTACAGAATCTTTTTTTACTTCTTTGCCTGAAACTGGTGAAAACGTGCGTCCGATTCTGGCAAAAAGAAGTTTCAGGTAATCATAAACTTCGGTTGAAGTACCTACGGTTGACCGCGGGTTTGAAGAAATAACTTTTTGCTGAATGGCTATTGACGGTGCAAGACCTTTAATATCATCAACTTTTGGCTTTTCGAGTTTGCCCAAAAACTGCCTTGCGTAAGAACTCAAACTTTCCACATATCTGCGCTGTCCTTCTGCATAAATCGTGTCGAAAGCAAGCGACGATTTTCCGCTTCCCGAAACCCCTGTAATTACAATTAGTTTGTTTTTAGGAAGCAGAACATCAATGTGTTTCAGGTTATTCAGATGTGCGTTTTTTACGAAAATCTGTTTTTTAATATCAATATCTGTAGTTGTGGTCATGACTAAAATTAAAGCTCACAAAATTACGGATTTTTTCACCGAAAATGCTGAGAACATTCTTTTTAAATAATGTTAACTGTGAAATAAGAATTCAAATATCAGCACATCTTCCAGCGTGCATCTGTTAATTTATATATGAAAAATATTGAATTATCATGATTTTCCTAACTAATATTTGTCATAAATATTGCGTTCTTTTTTTGTTGAGTTGTTATTTATATTTGCCGCTTATTTTACTGTAACTAATCATAAATGCACTGTTTTCTGTTCTTTTTATGATTATTGTTTTCATTCTAAACCATATCAAAATTTAATAAAAGTGAAAAAAGTAGTTTTAAGTATTTTGCTCTTTGGAAACATTCTGCAGTTTACTGCCCAATCAAAAGAAAGCGAAATTGACGAAGTAAATATCCAGGGGAAATTTCTTACGCTTCCCGTAAAAAAGGTGAATGAAAACGTAACGGTAATCCGTCGCGAACAAATTATAAACTCGCCAGCCAAAAGTGTTGAGGAAGTTTTGGCTCAGTTTATTGGTTTTGATATCCGCCGAAGAGGCGGTAACGGCGTTCAGGCAGATATTTCGTTGCGTGGCAGCAGTTTCGAGCAGGTTCTTATCTTGGTGAACGGTATCCGGATGAGCGATTCGCAAACCGGACATAATTCAATGAATCTTCCGTTCGATCTGGCTTCAGTAGAAAGAATTGAAGTGGTTAAAGGTCCGTCAGCACGAAGTTTTGGGCAAAATGCGTACGCTGGCGTTGTAAACATCATTACAAAGACAAGCGATGAGGAAAAAGTAATTGTTTCCGCTAACGGCGGAGATTTTGAAACCTATTCCTTAGGAGTCGGCGCAAACTTTGGGAGTCCGAAAATTTCGAATTTTATCCAGTTGAATACTTCGTCATCGGAAGGTTACCGGTACAATACCGATTACAAGATCAATAACATTTATTACCAGAGCGAAATTCCTCTGCAGAACGGAAATTTGAAATTCCAGGCCGGTATTCAGGAAAAGAAATTTGGGGCGAATGGGTTTTATGCTTCACCAAATGCCATTGATCAGTATGAAGAAACGCAGGCGTCGGTTGTAAGTTTGGGGCTTAACCAGAATTTCAATAATTTTAAATTCAATTCAAATATCTACTGGAGAAGAGGGCAGGATATGTACGAATATGTCCGCAACAAACCCGAAATCTACAGAAACATGCACATAGGGAACAATATTGGTTTTGAAGCCAACGGAACCTATCATTCCGGCTTGGGAAATACTGGTTTGGGAGTGGAACTGCGCAAAGAATTTTTGGCAAGCAACAATCTTGGACATCGCGAGCGGTTTATTACTCAACTTTTCCTGGAGCATCATTTTTCTTTCATTCAGAATAAACTTAATATTTCTCCCGGAGTTTCGTGGGCTAATTATGCAGAAGAAGGGAACTTTTTCTATCCAGGTTTGGATGTAGGATTTGATATTACAGAAAATCATAAAATTTACGGTAATATCGCTAAAGTAAACCGAATCCCGACCTTTACCGATCTGTATTATGTGAGCAAGACCGAAACAGGAAATCCGGACTTGAAGCCCGAACATGCTTTGGCAGCAGAATTGGGTTACCGTTATCAGCAAAATAATTTTGTCGGAAAAATAAGCGGTTTCCTCAGAAATTCAAACAATTCGATCGACTGGGTGAAACAAAATACAAATGACATCTGGAAAGCCGAGAATATCGGCGAAATCGATACAAAAGGTTTTGAGATTGAACTGGGCCAGCATTTCGATTCGTTTGTGAAATCTTATTCAGTAGGATATACATTCCTCGAAACTAAAAACAGCCAGCCCGAACATTTGATCTCAAGATACGTGATGGAGAATCTTAAACATCAGTTTGTAGGGAAACTGGAGAACCGTTTTCTTAAGCATTTCACAAGTCAGCTCATTTACCGGTACAATGAAAGGGTAACAACAGGCAGTTACCAGACTTTAGATGAAAAACTAAGTTATGATTTCCGGAATTTGAATCTGTACGTTTTAATCAACAATATCACCAATTCTGATTATACCGAAACATTCGGAATTCCGATGCCGAAACGCTGGTTTCATGTAGGTTTTACGTACAAAATTGCACTTTAGAGATTTAAATTTCAGAAGCATGAAAATTGGCAGTCTGTATTATATTTTATTAACATTCAGATAATTATTTTAATTTTACGGGATGAAAAACAAAGTATATTTCATTATTATTTTTCTTTTATCTTTCTCGGCAAACGCGCAGCAGGAGCATGTTTCGAGTTTTAATGCCTTAACGGTAACCTATAAATTTCATCCGAAATTTTTTCTTTATGCTGAAGGCCAACTGCGCGGGATTGAAGATTTTTCTTATCCCGATTACTATGAAATTAAAGGAGGAGTAGGTTATAATCTTACAAAAAATCACAAGCCGTTTATCGGTATTGGGCGCTACGGAAATTACAAAAACCATGTGATGGATAAAGAAGAATTCCGGGTTTGGCTGCAGGATGTGATCGATCTGAAATCTGGCAAATTCAAATTTGAAAACCGTTTCCGAGCCGAAAAAAGCTGGTTTTATGAGCCGTTGAAAGACGTGCATTCCGACAGAATCCGGCTCAGGTACAGGCTTAATATTTCAGTTCCTCTAAATGCTGATACGGTAAAACCAGGGACAATTTTTGCAAATGCCTATGATGAAGTTTTCTTTGTAACTACAGAAAAACCATCGTTTGCACGAAACCGCGTTTTTGGTGGGTTTGGCTATCAGATCGATGAAAATTTTGGGATTGCAACTGGTTACCTCTGGCAAAGGGAATTCGCCCAGTCCGGTAACAAAAATCTGCACTTTCTCTACCTCGCGCTGAATATTACAATAGATGATTCTGACGATAAACACTATAATTTTCCGGGAGCTGACTAATGTTGATAACTTTTAACCGAATTGCTTCTTAATTACAAAGTTTGTTTCCTTTTTTTGCTTCAAATTCATATATTTGTCAAAATAATTTTTTATATGTAACGCTTGCGTTCCATTTGTCCTTTTTTAAAATAAATATATCCAAATGAAATTTATTGTTGCAAGTGGGGAATTACAGAAAGCATTGAACACCGTAAGTGGAGTGATTTCAAGTTCCCAGTCAAGACCAATTCTTGAAAATTACCTGTTTGAAATCGAAGAAAACAATCTTAAAATAACTGCTTCCGATGGCGAAACTACTTTGGTAACTTCACTGGAAGTAAAATCTGATGATACCGGTAAATTCGCAGTGCCTGCCAAGATTTTTCAGGATTTCGTGAAAACCTATGGTGAGCAGCCTTTAACTTTATCGGTGAAAGATTCCGAAGACGGAAACGGGTCACTGCTTGAAATTTTAGATGAAAAAGACAATTTCGCCGTAGCACTTGATAATGCTGAAGATTACCCGGAATTACCAGAATTTGATGCGTCACAAAGCGTAAAAATTTCTGCCGGAGTTCTTAGCGAAGCCCTTACCAATACACTTTTTGCAACAAGCAACGATTCCCTGAGACCTGTAATGACTGGCGTTCTGTTTCAGTTTAAAGAAGACGAAACCAATTTCGTTTCTACAGATTCTCATCGTTTGGTGGTGTATAAAAGAACAGATTTAATCAATCCTGAACCGATAGAATTCATTATGCCAAAAAAACCTTTGGCAATTTTCAAAAACATTCTTGCGAATTCCAATGAAGATGTTACGATTGAATTTAATGAAAACATGGCGAAATTCACTTTCGGAAACAATACCTGGATCTGCAGACTGATCGATGGTAAATACCCGAATTATACCGCGGTAATTCCAAAAGAAAATCCAAATGTATTAACCATCAACAGAAATCTTTTGCTCAGCTCAATCCGCAGGGCTTCCATCATGTCGAATAAATCGACAAATCAGGTGAGATTCAAGCTTTCAGGAAATATTCTTCACCTTCATGCGGAAGATACAGAGTACGCAAACAAAGCAGATATGCAGATTCCGTGTGATTATAATGGTGAGGACATCAACATCGGGTTCAGTTCTAAATTTTTAACTGAAATGCTTTCAGTATTAGTTTCCGATGATATTACCATGAAAATGTCGCAACCCAACAGACCTGGAATCATTGAGCCGGTAGATGGTTTGGATGCTGAAGAAAATATCCTGATGCTTTCAATGCCGGTAATCGGGATGTAAGTTGAAGATAAAAACAATATCAATTGAGATTTGAAATTTTTCAGATCTCAATTTTTTTTTAACCTGCAAAATCACGATATTTGCAAACTTATTGGGGGATAAATTCAATCCCTGAATTTCAAATTATTACCGCATGAAAATTTCGAATAACTGGCTCAAAGATTATATTAAAGCCGATTTAAAAACCGATAAAATCGGCGAATATCTTACCGATATCGGATTGGAAGTAGAAGGGATAGAAAAATATGAAGCCGTAAAAGGAGGCCTGGCTGGAATTGTAGTAGGTAAAGTTCTTACTTGCGAGCAGCATCCGAACGCAGATAAACTGAAAAAAACTACCGTTGATGTTGGAAACGGAAAAATTCTGAACATTGTTTGTGGAGCACCAAATGTTGCTGCCGGACAAACAGTTCCGGTTGCGGTGGTAGGAACGCCAATATATACAAAAGACGGTAATTCCTTTGAAATAAAAGAAGCAAAAATCCGCGGAGAAGTTTCTCAGGGAATGATTTGCGCCGAAGACGAACTTGGTCTGAGCGATGATCATGGCGGAATTATGATCCTCGATGAAACAAAATACGAAGTAGGGAAGAACTTTGCAGATTATTTCGATCTTGCTACGGACGAAGTTTATGAAATCGGTTTAACGCCAAACAGAACCGATGCAATGTCGCACTACGGAGTTGCAAGAGATTTAAATGCATTTTTGACTTCAAATCAAATGAAAGCTGATTTCGAAAAAGTAACCTCAAAACCATTGGAGATTGAAGGAAGTACAGATTTTCAGCTCGAAGTTGAGGATTCGGCATTATGTCCGAGGTATATTGGCGCTGTAATCGAAAATGTACAGGTTGCCGACTCGCCGCAGTGGTTACAACACCGCCTTAAAGCGATAGGTTTAAGTCCAATTAATAATATTGTTGATATTACGAATTACATTCTCCACGGTTTCGGCCAGCCACTGCACGCCTTTGATGCCGGTAAAATTATTGGTAAAAAAGTGAAGGTTGGCGTAAATCCTGAAGGAACCAAATTCACCACTTTAGACGGTGTAGAAAGAACTTTGAACGGTTCCGAAATCATGATTAAAGACGGCGAAAACAACCCGATGTGCATTGCGGGAGTTTTTGGCGGCCAGAATTCGGGAGTTTCTGAGAAGACCACCACAATATTTTTGGAAAGTGCATATTTTAATCCGGTTGCGGTTAGGAAAGGTGCCAAATTCCATGGTCTTAATACCGACGCTTCCTTCCGTTTCGAGCGTGGCGTGGATCCCAACAATACCCGAACTGCGATGACTCATGCCATAAAAATGATTGAAGAAATCGCTGGCGGAAAATTAAGTGGCGCACTACTGGAACATTATCCGGAAAAAATTGAAAATAACTATGTGATTTTAAGATTTTCCAAAGTCGATCAGATTTTGGGAACCATCATGCACAGAGAAAAAATTAAAGAAATTCTCAAATCATTGGAAATTGAAGTTTTAAATGAAATTCAAAACGGTCTGGAGATTTCCGTTCCTGCTTACAGAGCTGATGTTACAAGAGAAATTGATGTGATTGAAGAGATTCTGAGAATCTACGGTTATAATAAAATCGATTCTCCGCAGAAGATCTCTTTTACGCCTGTAAAACTTAGTTTCGATGATCAGGATGCTCTGGAAAATTCATGGGCGAGAACTTTACAGAGTAACGGCTTCAACGAAGTAATGAACAATTCGCTGACTTCCGTTAAAGACGAAACCGATGCAGTAAAACTCCTCAATCCACTGAGCGGTGATTTGGCGTTTATGAGGAAATCATTATTGGAAGGACTTCTGGAGAATGCCGACTACAACATCAAAAGAAAAAACCAGGACATCAAATTCTTTGAACTGGGCAAGATTTATCATAAAAAAGAAAAATACAAGGAAAGAAAGCAGCTGGCAATATTGGTTTCGGGAAGAAATTCCGCCGAAAACTGGTTGCAGCCAAAATCTGCTACAGATTTCTATTATCTTAAATCTTACGTAAAAATTCTTTTTGACAAACTGAATCTTGATATCGAGGAGAAACCTTTGGAAGATTCGCGATTTTCTGATGCGCTGGAACTGGTTTCAAACGACAGAACTCTTGCCAGAGTAGGCAAAGTTTCTCCGGAATTGCTGAAAGATGCCGACATCATTCAGGAGTGCTTTTACGCAGAAATAGAGCTGGAAGATTGCCAGGAACTTCGTTCGAAAGGCAATCTGAAGTTTGTTGACATTCCAAAATTCAATAAAATAAGAAGAGATTTGGCGTTGCTGATTGATAAAGAAATATCTTACGCGGAACTTTACAAAGCAGCGAAGAAAAATCCGTCGAAATATCTGAGAAACATCAATCTTTTTGATGTGTATGAAGGTAAAAATCTTCCGGAAAACAAGAAATCTTATGCGATGAGTTTCGAACTTTTAAATGAAGAAAAAACTTTGGAAGAGAAAGAGATTACAGAAGTGATGAATTCTCTGATCAAGACTTTCCAGAAAGAATTCTCAGCAGAATTAAGATCTTAAAGAATTATCAAAATTAAATAAAAGCATCTCGTTTGTAGATGCTTTTTTTATGCTTCAGAAGCAATAATTCTTCTTTATAGAGGTTAAATAAATATTATTTACTTAAATTTGATAAAATAAATAAAGAAGATGAAGCATGTTTTTTTAGCAATATTTGCTGCTGCAGTAATGGGTTCCTGCTCTACAATGTCGAGTTCGAAGGTTGGGAGTTCGCAGGTAAATATCGCGAATACAAAATGGACCTTGGCGGAGCAGGTAAAAGGCAAAACCCCAACCCTGAATGTAGAATCAAATAAAATTACAGGAAACGGAGGCTGCAACAGCTATTTCGGTGAACTCTCGCTGGATCCGACTGCAGGAAATTTCGCTGTAAAAAACGTGGGAGCCACCAAAATGGCCTGCCAGAATATGGAAGTTGAAGATAATTATTTCCGGATGCTGAATGAAGCAACAAAATATGTTGTAAACGGCAACACGCTGGAACTTTATAAGGGAAATCTTCTTCTGATGAAATTCAATAAACAGTAGAAATTTACTCTAAAGAACATAAAAAAAGGAACTCAATTGAGTTCCTTTTTTGTTTTTTTATTTAGTCTTCGTCTTCTTCTTCATCGTATTTTGCGAGTTCTTCGTCGCACCATTTGAAGGCTGCTTCTACAACTTTGGTAGCTTCATCTGCCATCGTTTCCTCATCGTCACCTTCCAAATCATCCAACCATTCAACTTCCTCCTCTTCTACATTCAGGATAAATCTTGGATATTCCGTATGAACAACAAATAAATCTTCAGGAAAATCTGAATTGTCGGCTAATAAAAATTTTGGTACTTTCATAATAATTAATTTAACTACTCAAAAATAGTAAAAATTATTGGAACTGGTTGGTATCGATCTTTATTTTTTGTAAAACTTTATATTGGGTTAACGTGTTCTTTTTCAAGGTATCTTCTGCCTTGAAAGTTACATTAACTCTTGGGTTTACGGTGCTGATGAGTTCGGCGATCTGTATTTTATCGAGTTCTTTTTCATTTTCCATATAGAACTTCAACGGAATATCTTCCATCTTTTCAGATTTCAGGAATTTAGTAATTTCCCGGCGGTTTTCCAGATAATTTCCTCTCGATAACCAGGTGAAAACAAAGCCGGTCATTAAACTTAAAACCGTAATTCCGTAAGTGAATTTGCCCAAAACTGAATAGATTTTTCTGAAATAAACAAGCCAGATCGGAAATGAAAATGGCGCCATAAGCCGGTAATCAATAGCATTCACCGAATAAAAATACTGCACGAAGTAAGAGCAGATAATTCCACTAACTCCTATAAATACTAGAAACTGTTCGGTATCGGATAATTTGTTTTTAATGAAAAGTAAACTCAGCAGCAAAATATTAAGCAAACCAATTCCATAAATTCCGTAGTTAATGATTCCGCCGGCAGGATTGGCAATATGGATAAAGGGATTGAAGGTTGTTGTCATTCCCTGGAAAAGTTCTACCAAAAGCTTTGAAGTGGGATGCAGTCCGATATTCAAAAACTGTTCAACGTACGTTTCATTAAAATAATCGATGAATAGGAATTTATAAAGCACTACGAAAATAAGTCCGGTAAGCCCTGAGAAGATAAAGGTTTTGCCGTAATGCTTTCTGAAATTTAAAAGACCGTACAGCAGAACTCCACCGATGATGAACAGCGCCGGATAACGGATATTGTACAGAAGAATAAGCATTAAACTGAGATAAACAAATGCTTTTGCGCCCTTAATCTGTCCAATGATAATTTGTCTCGCCACATAAAGAAATACAAAAACAAAAGGCAGCATCAGCGATTCGCTCATCGTGTACGAAAATATAGAAACAAAACTGAAAAGTCCGCCAACCAAAATGGTTTCTTTTAGGTAAAATTTCTTTTTCCAGGCGAAGTAAACAATAAAAAAATAGGCAAGAAGTCCGATGATTTTACTCGCCCAGAATTCATCAAACCCGAAGAACGTGAAGAGTTTTAAACTCAGCGGATAACCCATTGGTGTTGTGGTATTATCAATAACGGGAAACACCTTTGAAGTCCGCATAAAACGGATGGAATCAGGATTGGTGCGGCCTTTTTCATTCAGCAGAAAACGAAGAATGGTCATCACAACAGTTGCGATGACCAAAAAAAATTGTATCCTGTTTTCGAGTAATTTTCTACGCATTTATCTTGTTTTAATGCATCACAAATTTACTTAGAAAACATTTTCGATACTTTTTCTGCTTTTTTACTTTCGGAATAATCATAGAATCCTTCGCCGGATTTTACGCCTAATTTCCCTGCGGTTACCATATTTACTAAGAGTGGATTGGGAGCGTATTTTGGATTTTTAAAACCGTCATACATCACATTCAGAATCGCAAGGCAAACATCAAGACCAATGAAATCTGCCAGCTGCAGCGGTCCCATCGGGTGCGCCATTCCCAGTTTCATTACCGTATCAATTTCTTCAACGCCGGCAACGCCGTTGTATAAAGTCTCAATGGATTCGTTAATCATCGGCATCAGAATTCTGTTCGCCACAAAACCCGGATAATCGTTTACTTCAACCGGAACTTTCCCTAAAGTTTTGCTCATTTCATAAACTGCATCGAAAGTTTCTTTAGAAGTCGAGTAGCCTTTAATAATTTCCACGAGTTTCATAATAGGAACGGGATTCATAAAATGCATACCGATTACTTTTTCCGGTCTTTGGGTAACCGACGCAATTTTTGTGATTGAAATTGACGAAGTATTGGTTGCCAGGATGCAGTTTTCAGGCGCCAGTTCATCCATCTGACGGAAAATTTTCAGTTTCAGATCGATGTTTTCTGTCGCAGCTTCCACAATCAGGTCTGCATGTTTTGCGGCATCTTCAAGTTGAGTGAATGTGGATATGTTATTTAAAGTTTCGTTTTTCTGCTCTTCGGTCAGGTTGCCTTTCGCAACAATTCTGTCGAGATTGGTAGTGATGGTTTTCAATCCTTTTTCCAGTGCTTCAGCTGAAACATCAACGAGGTTTACAGTGAATCCTGTTTGTGCAAAAGTGTGTGCTATTCCGTTGCCCATTGTTCCGGCGCCGATAACTACGATATTCTTCATAAAAATTTATTTTTTTTTAGGTCTTAAAACCTGCTTATTAATCGTTTCTGGTATAAATTTTTCCTTCCTCCAGCAGAATTCCTTCGCCCTGGGAAGTTTTAAATTTTGTCTTGATAAATGTTCTGGAGCCATCAATTCTGTTGATGAAAACGCCAAAATGCAAATGCGGCCCACTTGAAAAGCCTGTGTTTCCGCTGTAACCTATAAGCTGACCTTTTTTTATTTCGTCACCTTTTTTTACTGCAACACCTTTATATTTCAGATGTGCATAGTCAGCAAAAGTACCGTCGCTGTGCATGATCAAAACTTTATTATTGAATTTTGCACAGGAAATCGTAGGACAACCGTGGTGGTTAGAATCTTCGGTGAGAACAACAGTTCCTTCTCGGGCAGCGTAAACAGGGTCTCCTATTTTTAGATCAAAATCTAGCGCGGCATCTTTCTGGTGCGAAAATTTTCCGTAATAGCCCTGGAATATCAAATGTGTTTTTCCTTTCGCAAAGGGCAGCGCATAAAGATAATCTTCATCAAAATCTTCCTGAATCGCATTCCCGAAATTAAAAGTAGTGGTATATGAGAACTGGTTGCCTTCGCTGGGATTTACAGGCGTAATTTTGGCCACGAAAAATCTTTTCGTATTGGCTGGAACTACGATAATTTTGTCGTTTGCAAGTGAGCTTTTAAGGTTAGTCATTTTAAAACTGAACTTTACCGACATAGGCATAACTTCGCTGTTATCAGCGTAAATTACATATTCGCTGCCGACAAGTTCGTTATAGAATTTAAGGTCCCATTTTTTCTGCGACAAAACTAAAACAGAAAAGAAAAACAGGAATAGTGCGAAAATTTTCTTCATCAAAAGTATTTTTTGCTAAAATAATCAAAAACTATTTTAGAAATATCTGCAATCATTTTAGTGTTTGTGGCTTCGCTTTCCATAGAATCGGAAACAAAAATGCTGATCGCGTAATGCCTTCCATCCGGAAGCCTTACAATACCGATGTCGTTTTCAGCGATGGTTAAGCCTTTATCGTCTTTTCCGGAAGAGCCGGTTTTGTGGGCAACAGGAATATTTTCAGGAAGTTGGGCAACGATTTTATTTCTTCCTGTGGAAGTTTCCAGCAGGGTGGTCATAAGAAAGTCCGTGGAAGTTTTCGAAACAATCTTTTTATTGAAAAAATCTTGCAGCAATTGATTTGCGGAGTTGGTGGTTGTGACATTCAGGTACATAAATTCAAAACCTTTGTGCATTTGTTCTTCATCAGCTTTAATGGTGAAATTTGTGATGTCTTTGCTGTTGATGAATTTCTGAACAGTTTCTGTGCCGCCGATTAACCTCAGTAAAATATCGCAGCCGTTGTTGTCGCTTTCTGCTACGGTATATTTAATAAGTTCGCCTAAAGTCATTTCAATATTTCCATCCGGAAATCTTTCCCGGATCGGGCTCCAGGTATTTTCTAAAAGATCAGATTTTTTTATGAAAATGTTCTTGTCCAGACTTAGTTTTCCTTGGTCAACTTCATTTAAAACCGCCAGAGCGATGTGAAATTTAAAGACACTGAGCACCGGAAGTTTGGCGTTTCCTTTGATGTGCACCGATTTATTATTGTCAAAATCGAGTACGGAGACGGCAACGGTAGCGTTTTTGCCTTTGGTGATCTGGAGAATTTCCTTTTTTAAATTTTGTGAGAAACAAAACCCCGAAACTAAGATTATGGTGAGTACAAGATATTTCCTCATGGTTTATAGGTTGGTATAAGTATGTTTTTCCGAAAGGTAAACAGGCGTACTGCTTTCAGCTACTTTAAATTTGGTTTTTAAATACGTTCGGGTACCGTCAATATTATTTATATATACGGAAAAATGAAGGTGGGGGCCTTTAGACCATCCTGTGTTACCGCTGTAACCAATAAGCTGACCGGTGGCTACATCTTCCCCAGGTTTAACGACCGATCCGCCGTACTTTAAATGTACATATTCTGCTAACGTTCCATCATCATGAAGGATCACAATTCTGTTGTTATATTTTGCACATTCTTTCGTCTGGCAGTTTTTAGAATTACCTGTAATTACCGATACTACTTTACCTCCTCGGGCTGCGTTCACCTTTTCACCCTCTTTTAAACTGAAATCGAGTGAAAATGAGTTATGATGGGAAAAAAAACCGTTGTAGCCTTGGTATATCTGATGCTTTTTGTTTTTTTCAAACGGAAGAGAATAAACAAAATCGTGCTTAACCGCAGTTGTATTTACATCACCAAGTACAAAATAAACATCATAATTAAATTTTGTACCCATGTTGGGATCTACTGGTTTTAATTCGGTTATCTGATGTCTTTTTTTGGCTGCAAGAATTATCAGAAGGCTTTTATCTGCGAGGGAAGAGCTCATGTTTTCCGAGGTAAAAGAGTACTCGACTGAAACCGGAGCAAACTCTTCATTATCAGCGTACAGGTAGTAGGTTTTCCCTATGTTTTCCCTATAAATTTTTAAATTTATGGAGTCCTGTGCAAAAGATGTTGTATAAAAAACAGCCAATAGGATAAAGAATATTTTCCTCATTTTTCTCAATTTCAAGGTTATGAAATCAACTTTACAATTTCCAGTGCGACTTTCAGAGCTTCAGTACCGTCTTCCAGGGAAACTTCTACATTTTTATTTTCAGTAATGGCGTCAGCAAAACTTTCCAGCTCGTCTAAAATAGCGTTATTGGCCTGGATGTTTGGATATTCAAAAATAATCTGGTTTTTTTCGCCTTCAGCATTTTCAATGATCATATCGAAATCTGTAGGATGTTCGGGCGCTTCTTTCATGCGGATAACCTCCGCTTTTTTCTCCAGAAAATCTACAGAAATATAAGCGTCTTTCTGGAAAAATCTGGACTTGCGCATCGATTTCATTGAAATTCTGGAAGTCGTTAAATTTGCTACACAGCCGTTTTCGAACTCAATCCTTGCATTGCAGATATCCGGAGATTTCGATACTACAGAAACACCGGAGGCATGAATATTTTTAACCTTAGATTTTACGATAGAAAGCAGAATATCCAAATCATGAATCATTAAATCCAGCACAACGGAAACATCAGTGCCGCGCGGATTGAACTCCGCCAAACGGTGGATTTCGATAAACATTGGGTTGTGAATGTATTCCCGGGAGCCAATAAAAGCGGGGTTGTATCTTTCAACATGACCAACCTGAGCCTTGATGCCGAATTCGCGGCATTTGTACAAAATCTCTTCTGCCTGCTTAAGGGTTTGGGTCACGGGTTTTTCGATGAAGAAATGTTTGCGGTTTTCAATCGCTTTCATCGCATAATCGTAGTGATATATTGTAGGTGTTACAATATCCAGCATATCGATTTCGCAGAGAAGATCATCAAAACTTTCAAAATATTTGTAACCGAACTCCGCTTCCAGTTTTTTGCCGTTTTCAGCGTCAGCATCATGAAACCCTACGAGTTCATATTTTTCCGACTGATTTAATAATCTTAAATGAATTTTACCGAGATGTCCGGCACCCACTAAACCTGCTTTAAGCATAGAAAATAAATTTTGGTAAAGATAATAATTAGATGGCAGATATCTGAATGCGGCGTTCTGTTTTATCAAATCTATTCAGTATTTTTGTGCGATGCAGGATTCATTTTTACATAAAGGAAAACGAAAAATTTTAGTAGAATATCTCCGGGACAAAATTGGGATTAGTGATATAAACGTGTTGAAAGCGATGAACGAAGTCCCGCGGCATCTCTTTCTTGAAAGCATCTTTGAAGACTTTGCTTACCAGGACCGCGCATTTCCGATTCTTGCGAAACAAACGATTTCACATCCGTCAACAGTAGCCGAACAGACGGAACTTCTGGAACTTCAGGAAAAAGAAAAAGTCCTGGAAATTGGCACCGGAAGCGGTTACCAGACTGCAGTGCTGGTTGCCATGAATACCTGGGTTTATACGGTAGAGCGCCAAAAAGAACTACATGATTTTTCCCAAAAAAAATTGCGTGAACTCCATTTAAGACCGAAATTTCAAAGTTTTGGTGATGGCTTTACGGGTTTACCTACTTTTGCTCCATTCGATAAAATTTTAGTAACCTGCGGTGCCGAGATTTTGCCTACCGAACTTCTGCATCAGTTAAAAGTAGGCGGAAAAATGGTAATTCCTTTAGGAAAAACCGACGAGCAGATTCTTACTAGGTTTACAAAAAAATCAGAAAAGGAATTCGAAAAAGAAGAATTCGGAGCTTACAAATTTGTCCCGATGCTTAACAGTACGAATCAATAAATCACAGTGAAAAAGACAGTAAAGTGCTGTGTTTTTGTGTGAAAAAAATAATTTAACCTGACAAAAAACATATCCCAGATTCGCTAGTTCAGAATTTTGAATGTATTTTTGCAGCTATTTGAACTTATATAAATCTGATAGTTTCTTAAAATGAAAAAAATCCAAAGTATTCTAATTTCTACCCGTACAATGGCGGTTCTGTTGCTGGTTTATGCCTTTGCCATGGCCTACGCGACCTTCCTCGAAAACGACTACGGCACCCCTACCGCGAAAGCGTTGATCTACGAAGCGAAATGGTTTGAAGCAATAATGTTGCTGCTGATTCTTAACTTCATAGGGAATATTTCAAGATACCGGCTTTGGAAGAGAGAAAAATGGCCTGTTTTGGTATTTCACCTTTCATTTATTTTAATCTTCATCGGTGGTGCAATTACCAGATATATAAGCTACGAAGGAATTATGCATATTCGCGAAGGCGAAACTTCCAACGAAGTAATTACGGATAAAAATTTCTTTAAAATTCAGATCGAGGAAAAGGGTGATATTCTGAATTATCAGGATGTTCCTTACCTCATGTCGCCGCTTCACAAAAACTTCAAAGCAACTTACGATTACCACGGCAAGCAGGTTTCTGTAAAAGCGGTTGATTTTATTCAGAGAAAAAAAGACAGTTTAATTGTGGGAAATACCGGAACCGAATATCTGCATGTGGTTTCCACAGGACAGTCGGGCCGTGAAAATATTTATATTAAATCCGGCGAATCCAAATCGATCAACGGAACATTGGTAACCTTTAACCGCCCAATCGAAGGTGCGGTGGAATTCAGCAACACGAACGGAAATTTAATGATTAAAACACCAGTCGACGCTGAATATATGACGATGGCAACCCAGGCAACAGGTTCCACCAAAAAAGATGAAGCACAGCCTTTGGTTCTTAGAAGTCTATACACGGTAAATGACTTGAAACTGGTTGTTCCGGAAGGTCTGAAGAAAGGCAAACTGATCGCTTATGAAGGCGACCGGAAAAAAGACAAGGATGCGGCTGACCAGCTTACCGTAGAAGTACAGGGACCCAAAACCAAACTTCTTGTAGATTTACCGGTAGAAAAGGGAAATCCCAACGCTTTTAAGCAAATTTCTTTGGATGGGATGAATATAATCCTCGGTTTTGGGCCTAAGGTATATAACACGCCATTCTCACTAAAATTAGATGATTTCGTGATGGAAACTTATCCGGGAAGTTCGTCCCCAAGTGCGTATGAAAGCCACGTACAGATTATCGACAATGGTAAGCAGACGCCTTATAAAATTTATATGAATCATGTCTTAAATCACGGCGGATACCGATTTTTCCAGGCAAGTTTCGATCCGGACAGACAGGGAACCGTGCTTTCGGTTAACCACGATTTCTGGGGAACGCTGATTACTTATATCGGATATTTCTTCCTGTTTTTGGGTATGTTTGTGATTTTCTTCTGGAAAGGCACCCATTTCTGGAAACTAAATAAAATGCTGAAAGATGTAAACCGTAAAAGAACTGCAATGGTAATTCTGTTGCTGTTGAGTTTAAATCTTTCTGCACAGAAAATCGACACTCACGGAACTGATGGATCGGCGCAAACCACGCATTCAGCCAACGACGGCCATAATCACGGTGAGGCGGATTTACTTTCAGAAGAACCGGCGCCTAAAAAACAGCAGAATTCTTTAGCGTTAAGATCTCCACGTCCTATTACCGCCGATGAAATTATCGCGAGAAATACGATCAGTAAAGAGCATGCTGATAAATTTGCCTATTTATTAGTGCAGAATTATGAAGGCCGTATTGTTCCGATGAACACACAGGCACTGGATGTTTTAAGAAAACTTTACAAAAAAGATGCATTCCGCGGGTCCGATGGGAAGTATTTAACTGCAAACCAGTGGTTCCTTTCTATCAACACCGATACTGCAAGCTGGACGATGGTTCCAATCATTAAAGTCGGTACAAAAGGTGGCGACGAACTGAAGAAAAAAACCAAAGCCAATGAAGACGGCTATACCACATTGATGTCGCTGTTTCCGGCTGATGCGCAGGGAAATCTGCATTACGTTTTAGAGGAGGATTATCAGGAAGCTTTCCGAAAAAAACCTGCTGAGCAGTCGAATTACGATAAAGAGGTCATTGCCGTTAACGACCGTGTTCAGGCATTTAACGAGTTTTTCAGCGGGCAGTTTATGCGTATTGTTCCGGTACAAAACGACCCGAACAACACTTGGCATTCATGGCTTGACCAAAATTTCGAACCAGATATGGAATCTCAGAAAGTGATGGGTCCGTATTTCTCCGAAGTGATGGCCGCGCAAAAATCCGGAAACTGGAGTAAAGCTGATGCCGAACTTCAGAAGCTTTCACAATACCAGCAGACATGGGGTAAAAACGTAGTCCCTTCAAAATCTAAAGTTGATCTGGAGGTTATTATGAACAAAGTGAATATCAATTTTCACTTGCTGATTTTCTACACCATAATTGGCGGTTTACTACTTGTGTTAGGATTTATTGAGTTATTCAGACCAAACAAAATCCTGAGCAAAATTATTAAAGGACTTATTTTAGTAGGACTTGTAGGCTATTTCTTCCAGTTTTTAGGTTTGGTGGCAAGATGGTATATTTCAGGACACGCACCTTGGAGTAACGGTTACGAAGCCATCATCTTCATCTCTTGGGTCGGGATTACCGCAGGTTTGATGCTTTACAGAAATTCCAACGCACTTATTCCGGCAGCCGGATTTATGGTAGCGGTAATTATGATGGGCTTTGCGCATGGCGGTTCGGCGCTTGATCCACAGATTACGCCTTTGGTTCCTGTACTTAAATCGTACTGGCTTATTATTCACGTTGCGATTATTACAGCGAGTTACGGATTCTTCGGACTTTCCATGGTTATCGCGATTATTGTTTTGATGTTTTATATTTTTTCTGACAAGAAAGTGTACAAAATTCATAATGATACTACGATTAAAGAGCTTACGATTGTATCTGAAATGTCGCTTACCATTGGTCTTTACGCCTTAACTGTAGGTACATTTTTAGGTGGAATATGGGCAAACGAATCCTGGGGCCGTTACTGGAGCTGGGATCCTAAAGAAACCTGGGCATTTATCTCGGTAATGGTTTACGCATTTGTACTTCACATGCGATTGGTTCCGGGGCTGCGCGGTAGATGGGCTTTCCATGTAGCAGCACTTTTCTCCATCAGTACGATTGTAATGACCTATTTTGGAGTGAATTATTACCTGAGCGGTCTGCATTCGTATGCTGCTGGTGATCCGGTTCCGGTTCCGGCCTGGGTATATATCGGTACAGCGTTTATGTTTACCCTTGCGGCGGTTTCTTATTTCCGTTTCAAGAAGATAGAAAAATCTTAGCAATAATTTTAATATCAAAGTCCCGGAATTATTTCCGGGATTTTTTATGAATTTTAAAAAATAAATTGTTCATAAATCCGCTGGCCATTCTGTTTTCATTTGGTGAAAAATCACCAAATAATCATTAGATTTGTATTTCTGAAATTCGAAAACTAACATCTATTCACAGTTTTGAGCACCTATCTTACTATTCTCGGCTTTAATTCGGCAATTCCTACAGTGAATTCCGCGCCTACAGCACAGTTTCTGGAAATGGAAGAACGTGCTTTTTTAATTGATTGTGGTGAAGGTACGCAGGTTCAGCTCCGCAAAGCGAAAGCGAGATTTTCTAAGATCAACCATATTTTTATTTCTCACCTTCATGGCGACCACTGTTTTGGGTTGCCCGGACTTATCGCCTCTTTCAGGCTTCTTGGAAGGGAAACACCACTGCATATTTATGGTCCCAAAGGCATAAAGGAAATGCTTGAAACCATCTTCAGAATTACCGAAACACACAAAGGCTTTGAACTTGTTTATCATGAGCTTCAAAGCAAAAAATCTGTTAAAATTTTTGAAGACAGCAGGATCGAAGTCTTTACGATTCCACTCAACCACAGGATTTATTGTAACGGTTACCTTTTCCGGGAGAAAGAAAAAGAGCGTCATCTTAACATGAAGGAAATCGCAAAATATCCCGAAATCGAAACCTGCGATTACCATAATTTAAAACTCGGTAAAGATTTTATTTTAAGCGACGGTTATGTTTTAAAAAATGAAGTGTTGACCACAGAACCTTCAAAGTCTGTATCATACGCCTTTTGCAGCGATACACGATATCACGAATCTATTCTGCCCATCATCGAAAATGTAGATGTACTTTATCACGAAGCTACTTTTCTGCACGAATTAAAAGATATGGCAGATTATACTGGTCATACCACAGCACTGGAAGCAGCTCGGATTGCCAGAAAAGCAAACGTTGGCAAATTAATTCTCGGCCATTTTTCCAACAGGTATCACGATTTAAATGTGTTTACCGATGAAGCGCGCGAAGTTTTCGCCAACACTTTTCTCCCCAAAGCCCTTGAGGCTGTAAAAATCGGATAAAATGACTTTTTCAGAATTAAAAGATTTTCTCGATGAAAAAGCAGATTTTTACAATGCTCCCGAATTCATAGATAATGATCCTGTCCAGATTCCGCACCGCTTTTCTCTAAAACAGGATATCGAAATTGCCGGTTTTTTAACAGCGACCATTTCGTGGGGAAACCGTAAAGCCATCATCAACGATGCAGAGAAAATGCTCGATTTTATGGAGCAAACACCTTATGATTTTATCCGAAACGTTTCTTTGAAAGAACTGCAGACCTTAGAAAACAGAAGTATTCACCGGACATTTAATGGTGAAGATTTTAAAGAATTCATTCTCAATCTTAAGAGGATTTATAACGAAAACGAAAGTCTGGAGCATCTTTTTTTAGTTGAGGAAAACGAAGGAAATTTCTACCATGCGCTCGAACGCTTCAGACAGAATTTTATCGGAAATGTTCAGCACCGCAGTCACAAACATGTGAGTTCAACCTATAAAAATTCTTCCGCAAAAAGGCTGATGATGTTTCTGCGGTGGATGGTAAGAAAAGACAGAAAAGGCGTGGATTTCGGCATCTGGAAAGATATTGATCCTAAAAATTTATCTATTCCTCTGGATGTGCATACCGGAAATATATCGCGCAAACTCAACCTGATCCAGCGAAAACAAAACGACTGGAAAACGGTGGAAGAACTTGATTCAGTATTAAGAAAATTTAATGCGTATGATCCTGCAAAGTACGATTTCGCGCTTTTTGGTTTGGGTGTTTCAAAGGATTTTTAAGTAAATTTGCTCAAAATTCATGAGATGAGCAGAAAAGAAGAACGCGAAAAGAAAATTCAGTTTCTGGAAAAAGTAACCGATGGGGTGATGTGGTGGATTGGCTCTATTCCTTCGCTTCTCGTACATTCCTTAGTTTTTCTTACTGCATTTTTGCTGCCGGTTTTTGGGATCGTAAGCGTTGATAAAATGCTGCTCGTTTTAACAACCGTTCTTTCTCTGGAAGCTATTTACCTCGCTATTTTCATTCAGATGTCGGTGAACAGAAGTCAGGAACATATCGAAGATATCCGCGAAGATATTGAAGAAATTCAGGACGATATCGAAGAAATCAGCGAAGATATTGAGGAAATCAGTGAAGATATTGATGATATTCAGGAAGATATCGAGGACATCGCCGAAGAAGAAGACGATGAGGATCACAACGAACGGGCGAAAAATGTAATGCTGAAAAGCAACGTTTCTTCAAATAAAAACGACATCAAAGCTTTAAAGGAAATGATTGCCAGTCTTCAGCTGCAGCTCGAAAGTCTAAAAACAGAAGATGAAGCATTAAACAACGGAGAAAAAACGCCAGAGAATTAAGCGTTTTTCCATTCGTTTGTAAATGAAATAAAATCCTGAACAGAAAGTTCTTCCGCACGTTTTTCAAGAAACGGATGATTTTGCAGTGCTTCAGGAATCTCCAGAACTTTCAGCGAATTCGAAAGTTTCTTTCTCCGCTGGTTAAACCCGGCTTTTACAATCTTTTTGAAAAGAACTTCGTTACCCGCCAAACCTTCTTTTGGATTTCTGGTAAGTTTTATAACACCGGATTTTACTTTTGGCGGCGGATTAAAAACGTTTTCGTGAACCGTGAAAAGATATTTTACATCGTAAAGCGCCTGCACCAAAACCGAGAGAATTCCGTAATCTTTAGTGCGCGGAACTGCAGCCGTTCTTTCGGCGACTTCTTTCTGAAACATGCCCACCATTTCCGGAACATCATCATAAAAATCGATGATTTTAAATAAAATCTGTGAAGAAATATTGTAAGGAAAATTCCCGATAACAGCCACCTGATCCTTGAAAACGTCGCTGATATTAATTTTAAGAAAATCTCCGGTAAAATGCTGGTCTTCGAGTTTTGGGTAGTGGTTTTTAAGGTAATCGATAGATTCTCGGTCGATCTCAGCAACGAAAATTTCAGCCTTTTTATCCAAAAGATATTTGGTCAGCACGCCCATTCCGGGACCTACTTCCAGTATTTTACTGTAATTTTCAAGACTTAGTGCTTCTACAATATTTTTGGCAATATTTTCGTCGGTAAGGAAATGCTGCCCGAGATGTTTCTTAGCTCTTACGCTCATAAAATCGTTATTCTTAAACTGAATTCCGGTGCTGAAAAGACTTTCTTTATGTTTTTTTTAACACCGATTTTCTTGGATTCTCCGCAAATTACGGAAGTTTTTTTCTATTTTAGCAGAAATTTTTTATTTAATGGCAAAGACAGTTGAGGATTTTAACAAAAGACGCCTGCGCTCCAGCAATATTACCGTTGTCGTGAGTATTGCACTGGTTTTATTTTTGTTGGGATTAATGGGATTGATTTTGATTAACGCTCAGAAATATTCCGATTACATTAAGGAACAGCTTGTGGTAAACGCTTATTTTGATGAAAATTTTGATGCGAAAGATTCTGCAAAAACTGTAAAAAGAGAACAGGAAACTTTCAAAAAAATTCAGGCGTTGGGTCCTGTAAAAAGAGCAACCTATATCACCCGTGAAATGGCTGCCCAGGAAGCTAAAAAGAGTATGGGTATTGAGTCCAGCGCACTTTTTGAAGAAAATATTTTTCCATCCTCTGTGGAAGTTGCGTTAAAACCGGAATATGTAGATCCTGCGAAAATTGATGAAGCCATAAAACAGATTAAAGCAACTCCCGGAATTGTGGATGTGAAGAACAACAGCACACTGATGGTAGAAGTTTATAATAACCTTAACAATATTCTTAAGTGGATTTTAGGATTTTCAATCCTCTTCTTAATTTTGGCGGTAGTTCTTATTAATAATTCCATACGCCTTAAGATTTTCTCTAAGCGTTTCATTATCAAAACAATGCAGCTTGTGGGAGCAAAACGCAGATTTATTTTAAAACCTTTTATTCTCGAAGCTGTAATTTTAGGTGTTATAGGTGCAGTGCTTGGTTTGGTCGTACTTTTCGGGGCCTGGTATTACTTTATCACTCAAATCGGAACTCCTTTCGCACAGGATAATAATCAACTTGTTATTTTAGTGGCCGGGATTTTCTTATTAGGTGTTCTCATCACCGGTCTGAGTACGATTTTTGCCACCTGGAGATTCCTGAGATCAAATGTTGATGATTTATACTATTCTTAAAAAATGAGTAAAAAAAATAAAAATTTCTCAGCAGAAGCTTTCGGCAAAAAAGAAGCTGATCTTCCACAGGAAAATTCCTTTTATTTCGGTCCGCAAAATTACAAACTCATGCTCATCGGATTAGCGCTGATCGTAGTTGGTTTTTTGCTGATGATGGGAGCTGATGCCAATACGGTGGACGGAAAATACGATCCGAATTCCTGGAACGAGGGAATTTTTTCCGTCCGAAGAATCCGTATTGCACCTTTGCTGGTGATCGCGGGTTTTGCAGTTGAAGTGTACGCGATTTTGAAAAGAAACAAATAATATTTATAACAATACATATCAGACTTTGTCAAAGCTTTTTTTGTAGCCTTTGACAAAGTTTTTTAATTAAAAGTTTACCTATTTCATGGATTTAATCAGAGCAATTCTTATTGCAATTATCGAGGGATTAACCGAGTATCTACCGGTTTCCTCAACTGCACACATGATTTTCACCAGTTCAATTTTCGGTATTCAGGAAGATGAATTTGTGAAGATGTTTCAGGTTTCCATTCAGTTTGGAGCCATTCTGGCGGTTGTTTTTCTTTACTGGAAAAAGTTTTTCAATTTCAAGAATATTAATTTCTATTTAAAACTTGCCGTTGCGGTAATACCAGCCCTGGTTTTGGGAAAACTTTTCGATGATAAAATCGAAGCCGTTCTTGGCGATCCGGTTCCCATTGCCATTGTTTTAATCCTTGGCGGAATTGTTCTTCTTTTCATCGACAAACTCTTCAAAGTACACGTCATTGATGATGAGAAAGATGTTTCATATAAAAGTGCTTTGATTATCGGGTTTTGGCAGTGTCTGGCAATGATGCCGGGAACAAGCCGAAGTGCCGCATCAATCATCGGTGGAATGCAGCAGCAGCTTACCCGTAAAGCTGCGGCAGAATTCTCCTTTTTTCTTGCCGTGCCTACGATGCTTGCAGTTTCTGTATATTCAATATTCCTGAAAGACTGGAATCACAAAGGTATGGAGCAAAAAGGTTACGAAATGATCATGCAGGGCGATAATCTGATGTATTTTCTGGTAGGAAACGTAGTGGCATTTGTGGTTGCGGTTATTGCCATTAAATTTTTCATCGGCGTTTTAACAAAGTATGGTTTCAAACCGTGGGGCTGGTACCGCATCGTTGTAGGAATTGTGTTGCTGATTTATTTTACACAGTTTCAGTAGCATTTTAAACCAGTTTTAGTTATTAAATGACATCAGAAGATTTCCTTGAAGGACAAATCATATTACTCGACAAACCTTTGGATTGGACGAGTTTTCAGGCGGTGAACAAACTCAAGTATAAACTGAAAAACGAATTTAATCTTCCGAAAAAATTCAAAATCGGTCACGCCGGAACTTTAGATCCGCGTGCAACGGGTCTGCTGATTGTGTGTACCGGAAAATTCACCAAGAAAATTCAGGAAATCCAGGATGCGCCCAAAGAATATATAACCGAAATAAAAATCGGCGTGCAAACCGAATCTTACGATACCGAGAAACCCGAAATCCTTCATCAGAATTATTCACATATTACAGAAGATTTTATCCATGAAACACTGAGCAAATTCGTTGGCAAAATCGACCAGAAACCACCGGTTTTTTCAGCAATTAAAATCGACGGAAACCGTGCGTACGATCTTGCCCGAAAAGGAGAGGAGGTAGAAATGAAATCCCGTAAAACAACAATTCATTATCTTAAAGACATTGAAATCGACTTGCCTTTTGTGCGCTTCACCGTGGGCTGTTCGAAAGGTACTTATATCCGCAGTCTGGCCCACGATATTGGTCAGGAATTAGGTGTCGGAGCTTATCTTACCAATTTAAGGAGGACAAAAATCGGTGATTATCCGATTGAACATGCTTCTTCACAGTATTTGGAAAATGAATTTAGCTTTAAAGAAAATTTATAGATGAAGAATTTTTATCTTTTGTTTTTAATTTTTCCATTTCTTGGTTTTGGTCAGGAAAAAGCCGCAAAACTGGGGACTTTCAGTACATTTGAAACCAATATCGGTTTAGACCTGGCACAAATGATACGGGATGGCAGGGCAAAAACCGATTACGAAAAGAGCCAGCTGCCGCCTGGTAAATATAATTATGGTTTTACTGCACAGATTGGTGTTCAGCCATTGAATTGGTTTGCCCTTGGAGGTGGTTTACGCTACAGTTATATTGATCCTAATTATCATATTCTGTATGCGATGTTACAACCGAAATTTTTCCTTGGCGATCCACGGGATGAGGAATTTTTCTATTTATTCGGAAGCATGGGAACAAAAATCAACCGAACTGCTGCTGATAATGCAGGTTTTGTGGGTATCGGAGCCGGGATGGTTGAACCGTTAAGCAAAAGATTTGGGCATCTGTTCAGTGTCGCTGTAGAAGATCAGATTCTGGATGGTGAGGGCAGTATATTTATCAGTCTGTCCTATGGAATCATTATTTTTAGCAACAAAAATCTTTAAGTTTTGGAAAAAACACGCATCAATAAATATCTTTCTGAAGTTGGATTCTGTTCCCGCCGTGAAGCCGATAAAATGCTGGAGCAGGGAAGGATCACAGTGAACGGCACAATTCCTGAAATGGGAACGAAAGTTTCGGAAGAAGATGAAATTCTTGTCGATGGAATTTCCATCCGGAAGCCTGAAGAAGAACATGTGTACATCGCGCTGAACAAGCCTGTTGGGATTGTCTGTACTACCGATACTAAACGCGAAAGAAATAATATTGTAGAATTCATCAATCATCCGAAGAGGATTTTCCCTATCGGGAGGCTCGATAAACCGAGTGAAGGGCTTATTTTACTGACTTCCGACGGCGATATCGTGAATAAAATCCTGCGCGCCCGGAACAATCACGAAAAAGAATATATCGTTCGGGTAGATAAACCGATTACGCCTCAGTTTCTCCATAAAATGAGAAATGGAATACCGATTCTGGGAACCGTGACCAATAAATGTGAGGTGGAACAGATCGATACACTCTCCTTCAGAATTATTCTTACTCAGGGACTCAACCGCCAGATTCGAAGAATGTGCGAATATCTGGGTTACGAAGTAAAGAAACTGAAGCGCATAAGAATCATGAACATTAAACTGGATCTACCGCTGGGTAAATGGCGTGATCTTACCGCAGCTGAGATGAAAGAACTCGAGGATTTACTCGGAGATTCCGAAAAAACGGTGGATTAATATTTTTCCTTCAGATAGAGATAAGCTGTAAGGTATTTGTTCAGTCTTTTCGCATCTTTCTCTGTCAGTGGTTTTGTAAACCTTGTTAAATCCATATTGTCGCGCAGATCATTCAGCTTTACCGCCACAGCAAGCGCAGATTTCTCGGTCTGTTTAATAAATTCTGTATAATCCTGATCAGGCGGATTTTTGGTAAGGCATTCTATCGCAAAAACAATCTCATTCGGGAAACCTTCCTGCAGCAGATATTCGTAGGTGATTTTTGGGCAGTCTTCAATTACGTCATGCAACACACCCACAATTTTTTCATCATACGTTTTTCCGTAATTCATAACGCGAATGATGTGGCCGATATACGGTGTGCCAAATTTATCCGTTTGTCCGCGATGGGCTTTTTCGGCTATTCTTATGGCTTTGTTTAAAAGTTCTTCTTTGCTCATCATTAGATTTCGATGTTCAGTTTTTCAATTTTCTTTCGGTTTCCTACGACCCATACAATATCATCAACCTGAAGAATTTCAGATGATTCCGGATTCAGGATTCTTTCATCGCCACGCCGTATCGCGATTACCAGACCATCGGTTTTATCGCGGATTCCTGATTCCCGGATGCTCAGACCCTTTTTCGGAGAATGGTGGTTGATGAGGATTTTGCCGAGTTTAATGTGATTAATGTCTTCTTCAACAACAATTTCCTGGCTGTCGAAAACAGGTTTGAAGATCTGGAACTGGTCATCGGTTGCAATAATTCCCACTTTATCGTAAGGCATCAGCACTTGCGACCGGCCGGGCGTGTGAATAAGCTTTTCGCCTCTTTTAATGTAGCCTATGTTCACTCCGTATTTTTCTCTCCACTGCAGATCCACAAGGGTTTTTCCAATATATTCTGCCAGCGGTTTCACTTCGAGTTCCACAATATGTACATCCCAGGCAGCCAGGTTATTGGTGACTTCAGAATTGCCGGCAAGGCGGGTAATGGCTTCGCTCTGTTGGTTGTCGGACCTGTCATTAAGGTTGGTGATGAATCTTTTTTCAATTCTGTTATAGAATTTATTGATTCTTTTAGAAAATACAACCATAAGAATAATGGCGACCGGGATCGTAATAAAGAAGGAAATGGTGGTGGAGGCAAACCGGTCCAGGAAAAAGCCCAGAATTCCAATACCGAAGATAATTCTTACAATTTCGATAATAAGCAACGGTCCGCGGTTGTATTTAGTCTTTGTCCAAAGTTCTTTATACGCTACCGAACTTGGTCTTTTTACCATTAAAGCCCACAGGAACGGAAGAATAAAGAGAACCGGAAGTGCGTTCCCAATGATATTTTTAATACCGTTACTTTCCAGATTTTCATTGATGGCCGGAATTATAAAACGTGAAAAGAGGAGATAAATCGCAATGATGATGATACCGTTGATCAAAACGATTCTGCCGTAATTCTTCAGAATAGTCTGCCAGCTGGTTTCAGCCTGAATGTTCTGGGTATTGGTAGAATATTTATTGATTTTGGCAATATATTTTGGCGGAACCACCTTCACAAGCCAGTTATAGAAAGGCTCAGACAGTTTGATGAGATAAGGCGTAGTAAACGTAGTTATTGCTGAAACACCTACCGCGACAGGGAACAGGAAATCTGAAATTACCCCCAAAGATAGCCCAAGCGTAGCCACAATAAACGCAAATTCCCCGATCTGGGCCATACTCATTCCCACCTGAACCGACTGTTTCAGCGGCTGCCCCGAAATCAGCGCTCCTAAAGTTGAACTGAAAAGCTTGCCGAATAAGGTGAGCAGCGTTACAGCAAGAATAGGCCATGCATAGGTGATCATTGCATCGTAATCGATCATCATCCCCACCGATACGAAAAACACGGCAGCAAAAAGATCCTTCACCGATTTAAGTGTATGTTCTACTTTTTCAGCCATGGTAGTTTCCGCGATGATCGATCCCATCACAAATGCACCGAGTTCTGCAGAGAAGCCCGCATTTACAGCAATAAGAACCATACCCAGACACAGCCCGATCGATAAAACGAGTAGGATTTCTTCGTCGATTAAGGGTTTTAATTTCTTAAGCAAAGTCGGCAACAGGAAGATTCCCAGCAGGAACCACAGGATAAGGAAAAACAGCAGCTTAGCCACCGTAAACAGGATTTGTGTCCCTTCAAATTCTTTGGTGACAGCAATGGTCGAGAGTAATACCATGAGAAGAATCACCACAATATCTTCCACCACCAGAACACCAAATACAATTTTTGCGAAGTTTTTCGTCTTAACACCCAATTCGTCGAACGCGCGGATGATAATCGTGGTCGAGGAACTGGCGAGCATACCGCCCAGGAACATACTGTCCATGGTACTCCAGCCGAGCATGCGGCCGGTGTAGTACCCCGCAATGGTGATGAAAATAATCTCTACAAAAGCAGTGATGGAGGCCGAGCCGCCGACATTCATCAGTTTCTTGAAACTGAACTCAAGTCCCAGACTGAAAAGCAGGAAGATGACCCCGATTTCGGCCAGTGTTTTAATATTGGTCATATCAACCACGGAAGGAAAGATTTTGAAATTGGGGCTTACCAGAAAACCAGCAATAATATATCCCAGAACCAGCGGTTGCTTGATTTTTCTAAAAATCAAAACAACAAAAGCTGCTACGATTAATATTAATGCCAGATCCTCAATTAACTTTGGTAAATGTCCCATAATGCGTGTTTCGTGGTTTTTCCCAAAAATAAAGAAATGCTTCAATTATTCAAAGCATTTCTTGGTTAATTTCTATTCTTTTTCCTCTTCCACTGTGGCGTCGGGGGCGTTTTTTTTCACGGATTCTATTCCGTTTTCCATTCCGGCGGTCGATTCGTACATTTCGCTCGAGCCAATGACCTGGTTGTTGCCGGCTTTCAGGTTGAAGTGGAACTTGCCGCCCGCTGATTCTTTTCTTTCGTACTTCGAGTCGTCGGATGCGTTTTTCTTTACCGACTCCACACCGTTTTCGCAGGCCGCTTTGGTGGAATATCCTTCACTTGCCAAAATGGTCTGTCCGTTTCCGGCTTTCAGATTAAATTGAAATTCGCCGTTTTTTCTTTTTGAAATTACAAATTTTCCCATAGTAATGTATTTTGTTTCCTTAAAATTAAGAAAATTACTGCAGATTTATAGCATTAAAACTGTGATTTTGAATGGTTATGATTTTTAAAGTTTATAAAAATTCATTGAAATAAAAAACATTCAGGTGCTACGTGTCATATAAGCAGCCCTCGCTGCAGTTTGGGATCATCTGGAAACTTTTGATGGTGCTGAATTACGATCTGGGGTCTGATCTTATCTGCCGTTACCCGGAAAATTTTCCTGTAAAAACCGACCGGCGAATTGCGGAACTGGAGAAGGAGGTGGAGATTTTGAGGGGGTTGCTGAGGAGGTAGGCTATTTATTAGTTTTTCATGCGAAGGGATTCGCGCGGGAGGAGAGATTTTATTAGTTTCCACGCGAAAGGATTCGCGGGAGCCGAGGCAGCAGCGGCCTTATTTAATTATTCATTAGCACATAATTCACTAAACTCATTTTACTATATTGCATAGCTGCGGTTAGGGCTTCATAATGTTCTTTCCTTTTTTCTACATCATCCCATTCAAAATTTATATCACCAGTCAACAAACTACCTGCATGTGCGATTTTGGATCTATAATTGTAAAGTTTATTGATTGCAGTTTTCAGTTTTTCATCATCGGATAAATACTTTTCTAGATACAATTTAATTTGTTGACTAATTCCCCAAATTGGTTTTCCACATTTACCACAACTATAGTTAGAATTTTTAATTGATTTACATGAATTACATTCAAATTCTATTTCTTCCTTATTTATTTTAGCTTCTAGTGCAGTCATTGTTTCAATACTGGAAATAAATGCTAAAAAAGCTAGACTTTTCATTTCTGTACGAATTTTCATTCCATTATTTATTAATACGACAGCTGAATCAAAATATTTCTTTTGAACACTAGATAGGCTTTCAAGTTTGTTGAAAAAATCCAAACTAAATTGACTCATTTCTAACTCTCCCATTTCTACGTTATCGATATCTGGATATTGATAATAATGAGAATGATTGATAAGATTTATTCTTTCATACTTCGTTTTTGTAAATTCTGAAATAAATCCAAAATGTTTTAATCGGCTATCAACGTATATTTTACTTCCATATTTGCATAAGAAATCTTCATTTTTCTTTCCATCTAAGTTCATGAACCATCCAGACTCAGAAACATTATATATAAAAAAATGGTGATTTGTAAGAATTGTTAAAAGTCGTAGGATGTAAATCATGACATTGTATTCATGACTAATTTTTGAAAAAAAATCAACGTCTTCTTCTTTCAATGGTTTATTAGCCTCTTCTAAGAGGTCTTCGTATGAGGTTCTTTTTACGTCATTTGAGCTGATTTTGTATTCCAAAACAAAGGGATAGTGACTTGTTTTTAATTCATTATTAATATAATCTTCTAAAGGATAAATTTGAAACCAATCACATATAAATGTTTTTGTAATTTTTTTATCGCAGAAACAAATTCCTCTTTTAAATTCAACTGTTGTGCGCACAATTTTTCATAAATTTTGACTACCTCTCAAATATACCCAAAATTTACCAGTTGTTATGCTTACATTACAAAAAAACGCCCCAGTTTCCCAAGGCGTTTAAGATAATGTTATGAAGTTACTTTCTAGTAATGACCTTTCTCTACATAATGCGCTGCGATTTTCTCGGTAAGTGCAATGATGTTCGGTTGGTTCGTGTATTTCGTAAATCTTCGGAGGCCTGAAAGCATCATGCGCTGCTCGTCGCCTTCCGCGAAAGAAATAATTCCTTCTTTGGCCGCTGCGATGATTTTTTCAACGGCTTTGTAAAGGTTCAGCTGAGCCATGGCAACTTCCACAGAATCTGCGCTGAAGTGTTTCTCGGCTCTTAAAATTGCAGATTCAGCCATATAGATTTGGTTCAGGATTTCGGAAGCGTTAAGCAGTAAGTGCTGCTGTTTCTCCATTTCCATCATGTATTTCTGAAGCGCAGCTCCGGAAACCATTAAGAATACTTTTTTCAGGTTCGCAATTATGGCTTTTTCTTCGCTTAACAGTTCAGAATAATCCGGCACGTCGAAAGACGGAATTCCCATCAGTTCTTTTCCTACTGCCATTGCTGGTTTCAGAAGATCGAGCTGGCCTTTCATGGTTTTCTTGATCAGCATTCCTACCGCAAGAAGACGGTTGATTTCGTTTGTGCCTTCGTAGATTCTGCCGATTCTGGCGTCTCTCCACGCTGCTTCCATAGGTGCGTCTGCAGAGAATCCCATACCACCGTAAATCTGTATTCCTTCATCGGCAGTATTCTGCGTTAGATCTGAAACAAAAACTTTAAGGATGGATGCTTCTACCGCAAATTCTTCAACACCTTTCAGTTCAGCTTCCTGATGGTTCATTCCGCCTGCAACAAGCTCGTCAATTTTATCCTGAACATCTTTCGCGGCACGGTAAGATCCTGCTTCTGAAACAAAAATTCCGGTAGCCATTTCAGCAATTTTCTTTCTGATCGCTCCGAAAGTAGAAATTGCTACACCGAACTGTTTTCTTTCGTTGGCGTACTTTGTTGCGTGAGCTAAGATTCTTCTCTGTCCGTCAAGGTTTGCTGCTGCCAGTTTAATACGGCCAACATTCAGGGAATTTAAAGCGATTTTGAAACCGTTGTTTCTTTCTCCTAAAAGATTTTCCACAGGAACCTTCATGTCGTTGAAGAAAACCTGGCGGGTAGAAGAGGAGCGGATGCCGAGTTTGTGCTCTTCTTCGCCGAAAGTTAAACCTTCGGTATCTCTTTCTACGATAAATCCGGTGATGTTTTTGTCGTCATCAATTTTCGCGAAAACGATGAAAATCTCTGCAAAACCTGCATTCGAAATCCACATTTTCTGTCCGTTGATGATGTAGTGTTTGCCGTCTTCGGAAAGTTTGGCTTTGGTTTTCCCTGAGTTTGCGTCTGAACCTGCATCCGGCTCAGTTAAACAGTATGCGCCGAATTTGGTTCCTGTAGCCAGATCGGGAAGGTATTTATTTTTTTGTTCTTCAGTTCCGTAAAGCAGGATCGGAAGAGTTCCGATTCCGGTGTGGGCACCGTATGCTGTTGCCAATGAACCGTTACCGCCTGAAAGATAATCGCACGCCAACATGGTGGTTACGAAACCCATCCCAAGACCGCCGTACTGTTCCGGCACTGTTACGCCGAGGAAGCCCATTTCGCCTAGCTTGCGCATGGTTTCTTCGGTTAATGCGTAATCTTTGCTTTCGAATCTTTCGTGGTGCGGAACCACTTCTCTGTCGATGAATTCTTTCGCAGAATCGCGCATCATCTTTTGTTCTTCAGAAAGCTCTTCAAGCGTGAAGATGTCTTTTGCAGGAGTTTCTGTAATCAGGAAATCTCCCCCGATAAGTGTTTTTTGTGTTGTATCGCTCATGATAGTTAATTTTAGATTTTAGATTATAAATTTTAGATTATTCAGGTGTGTTTTGCTCAGTCGTTTTAATTATTTTGGTTAAAATATTAATAATACTTTCAATTTCTATTAATGCATTTTGAAAATCAACATCTACAAGCTTAGAATGCTGTAGAAGTCTGAACCAATATCGGGTCTCACGCGCTTCTTTATTTGCAATTTTAAGTTTGTTGACAAAGTCTTTTTTTGAATGTGCTGCTACCGATTCTTCTACGTTTGCACCGATTGAGGTTCCGGACCGTAAAAACTGTTTAGACAAGACATATTCTTTCCTATTCTGACACTGAACATACAAGTCGATAACTGCCAATGCGAAAGAGAAGCTTTTGTCTAATATTAAATTTTCCTTTTGCATTTTGAAATTGAATTTATTATTAACAAATCATTTAAAATTTAAAATTCAAAATTTAAAATTTTTAAAGCAGTTCGAAAATACTCGCTGCTCCCTGACCTGTTCCTACGCACATGGAAACCATTCCGTATTTGTTGCCGCGTTTTCTCATCTCATCCAGTAGCTGAACTGTTAATTTGGTTCCTGTACAGCCGAGTGGGTGACCTAATGCGATTGCACCGCCGTTAACATTAAGGATATCAGGATTTAGATTTAATTCTTTCTTAATAGCTACTGACTGAGAAGCGAAAGCTTCGTTAAGTTCTATCAAATCGATGTCTTTAAGTTCCAGACCTGCCTGTTTCAAAGCTTTTGGGATGGCATAGATTGGTCCCATACCCATGATTCTCGGTTCTAAACCTGCAGCTGCATAAGCAACTAATCTTGCTTCCGGTTCCAGACCTAGTTCCTTTACCATTTCTTCGGACATTACAATCACGAATGCCGCGCCGTCACTCATCTGGGATGAGTTTCCTGCTGTTACCGAACCTCCGTTTGCGAAAACCGGACGAAGTTTTGCCAAACCTTCAATCGAAGTATCTTTTCTTGGACCTTCATCAACATTGAAATCGAATTTTTTGGTCTGCAATTTCTGGTTTTCGTCCAGGAAATTGTGCTCTACCGGAATAGAAACAATCTGGTTTGCGAATTTACCTTCTTCATTGGCTTTTAAAGCTTTCATATGAGATTCGTAAGCAAACTGATCCTGCTCCTCACGGGAGATTTTGTACTGATTGGCCACTTCTTCAGCAGTGTAACCCATTCCCCAGTAATAATCAGGGTTTGTTTTTGCAATTTCCGTTTCAGGAACCGGTTTGTAACCGCCCATTGGAATATAAGACATGGATTCAGTACCTCCTGCGATAATACAGTCGGCCATTCCAGCCTGTATTTTTGCAGAAGCGATGGCGATGGCTTCAGAACCGGAGGCGCAGTAACGGTTTACCGTAACTCCCGGAACTTTGTCGGTATTTAATCCCATTAATGAAATTAAACGTGCAACATTCAGTCCCTGTTCGGCTTCCGGCATTGCGTTTCCTACAATAAGGTCATCAATTCTGTCTTTATCGAGTTGTGGAACAGCAGCCATTAATTTCTCAATAACTGTTGCAGCCAGAACATCTGGTCTTGTAAATCTCAGACTGCCTTTTGGCGCTTTGCCTACGGCGGTTCTGAAACCTTTAATGATATATGCTTGTCTCATTTAGATTATAGATTTTTAGACAAGAGACATTAGACTCTTGCGTTGTTAATTATTTTTTATTTACATTTTCTTTAAACACGTAAATCATTTTTTGAATTTCATCCAATTTTCTTAAGATTGGCTCATTTACCTCTTTAGTGATAAAGTTTAATCGTTCAGAAATTATGAGTTGAGTCTGGAGTTCGTAAGATGAACCAAACGCAATATTTAGAAATTGATTAAACTGCGGGGACGAATCTCTGCCAGCTCCTTCAGCAATATTTGATGGAATTGACACAGCAGATCTTTTTATCTGTGATGATAAACCATATCGCTCATCATTAGGCATGTTCGCTAATGCTTCGTAAACTTCAACACATAAATCAATGGAAGCGTTCCAGATTTTTAATTTTCCAATATTATGCATGTTTGTTGAATTTTAATTTTGTGATTCTATCTCTAAGTCTAATATCTCTAAGTCTACAGTCTAATTCCTCAACGGTTTTCCATTCTGTAACATGTACTGGATTCTTTCCAACGTTTTTCTTTCGCCGCAAAGCTGTAAGAATGTTTCTCTTTCAAGATTCAATAGATATTGTTCTGTGACAACAGTTGGTTCAGAAAGATTTCCTCCGACCAAAACGTTGGCCAATTTGTCGGCAATCAGTTTGTCGTGTGCGGAGATGAATTTTCCGGTCAGCATCTGGTCGGTTCCAACGTAGAACATACCCAATGCGTCTTTACCTAAAACTTTTACTTTCTGTTCAATCGGTTGCGTGTAACCTTGTTCAGCCATTAGTTTTGCAACTTTTTTAGCTTCAAGAATCTGCGTGTTTTTGTTTACCACTACAATGTCTTTATGGTTTTCTAAAATTCCCATATCGTAAGCTTCGTAAGCTGATGTTGCTACTTTACCCATTGCAATGTTCATGAAAGCATCACGAAGACGGTTATTCTTAACATCGTCACTGTGGAATTCTCTTGAAGTTCTTAATGCAAACTCTTTAGTACCACCACCACCAGGAATTACTCCAACGCCGGTTTCAACAAGACCGATGTAAGTTTCAGCTGCTGCAACTACTTTATCAGCGTGCATTGTCATTTCGCAACCACCGCCCAAAGTCATTCCGTGAGGAGCAACTACAACAGGAATTGAAGAGTAACGAACTCTCATCATGGATTTCTGGAAGTAAGCGATCGCCATATTCAAATCGTCCCAATCCTGTTCGATCGCCATCATCAGAATCATGGCTAAATTTGCTCCAACCGAGAAATTAGCTCCCTGATTACCGATTACCAAACCGTCGTATTCTTTTTCAGCCAAGTCGATTGCTCTGTTCAGACCATCTAAAACTTCACCGCCTAAGGAATTCATTTTGGAACGGATCTCGAAATTGATGATTCCGTCGCCTAAATCCTGAATGGCAGAACCTGAATTGCTCCAAAGCGTTTTGTTTTTTCTGATATTATCAAGGATGATAAATGCTTCTTGTCCCGGAATATTGCTGTAGTTTCCTGAGTTTTTGTCAAAGAAAATACTCTGCCCTTCGTCATTAACTTTATAGAACGTTTCAACATTTTTAACCCAGTCAGAAACTTCATAACCAGCTTCTTTAGCCAGTTCGATTCCTTTCTGAACACCAACCGCATCCCAAATCTCGAACGGTCCGTTTTCCCAGCCGAAACCAGCGCGCATTGCATCGTCGATTTTATACACTTCGTCAGAAATTTCCGGAACTTTGTGTGACACGTAAGCGAAAAGTGCTCCCAAAGATTTTCTGTACAATTCGCCGGCTTTGTCTTTTCCGCCAATCAGCACTTTGAAACGGTCAATTGGTTTATCGATGTTTTTGGTAAGCTCCAGCGTCGGGAAGCTGGATTTGCCCTGAAGTTCGTACTCCATGGTATCGAGATTCAGACCGTGAATTTCAGATTTTCCTTCTGCATTTTTAACTTTCTTGTAGAAACCCTGCTGAGATTTGGAACCCAACCAGTTATTATCCACCATTTTCTGGATATATTCCGGAAGTGAAAATACGTTGTTGAAATCATTGGCTTCAACACCGCTTTCGCGGACACCGTTTGCCACGTGAACCAAAGTATCCAAACCAACCACATCTGCAGTTCTGAAGGTTGCAGATTTCGGACGGCCGATTACCGGACCTGTCAGTTTATCGATATCGGTAACATTTAAACCTAATTCTTTTACTTCATGCAAAAGGTTCATCATGGAGAAAACACCGATTCTGTTGGCGATAAATGCAGGTGTGTCTTTTGCTAAAACTGTAGTCTTCCCAAGAAATTTAGCCCCAAAATCCATATAGAATTTAGCGATTTCCGGATCTGTTTCCGGAGTTGGAATCACTTCCAGCAGCGGTAAATATCTTACGGGATTGAAAAAGTGCGTTCCTGCGAAATGTTTCTTGAAATCCTCGCTTCTTCCTTCAATTAAGAAGTGGATGGGAATTCCGGAAGTGTTGGAAGACACCAGAGTTCCGGGTTTTCTGAACTGTTCAATCTTTTCGTAAACTGATTTTTTGATGTCGAGTCTTTCAACCACCACTTCAATAATCCAATCGGTGTTTTTGATTTTTTTAAGATCATCATCGAAATTTCCAACGGTGATCCGGTCGGCAAATTTCTGGGAGTAGAGTAGTGCCGGGCTTGCTTTCTTCAATTTCTCGAAATTTTCAGCGGCAATCCTGTTTCTTACGGCTTTGTCTTCTTTGGTTAAGCCTTTTTTCTGTTCAGCTTCCGTAAGTTCAAAGGGAACAATATCGAGCAGAAGCACTTCAACACCAATATTGGCAAAGTGTGCTGCAATACCCGAACCCATTATTCCTGAACCAAGAACCGTAACATGTTTGATTCTTCTTTTCATCTCTAAAATTTTAATTATTTTTTATTGATGCAACCTTTTGGTTTTATCCTTTATTTTTATTGTTTAAGTCGTTTGCGATTTTTAGAATATCCTGCATTACTTCCTTGAAAATTTCCATTTTCTCTGCAGAAATTTTTTCAACTACTTTTTTATTGAAATTCACCACCACTTCTTTTGAAAGGTTTCTGCTGTTCAGCCCTTTATCTGTTAGTTTGATGATTACCTCTCTTTTATCTGTAGGGGTTTTTTCTTTGTAGATATAACCGTTATCTTCTAAAAGTTTGATGATTCTGGTTAAAGAGGTAGGTTCAATGGCCATTTTAGGACCTAAATTGGTACTTCTGGTTCCTTCTTTCGGATCTATTTTTAAAAGGGTAAGTGCCTGAACAGCAGTAGCATCGTGATCCTGTGCAAATTCAGAGTACATTTTTGAAACTGCGAGCCAGGTAGACTTTAAAATCAGGTCAATATTTTCAACTCTTTCAATATTTTTGTGTTCCATTGTGTTATAAGTTGTGATTTACACAAATATAACAAAAAATACTATGCATGCATAGTATTTTTACCTGTTTCTGTAATTGATTGTAAATCAGTTCAATAATTAATATGAAAAGCATAATACTATGCATGCATAGTAATTTAAACAGATGGTGTAAATATCGAATTATCCGATGTTTGCAATTAAATCTGATACTTCGTTAAAGGAAAAGCATTTTTTTTGAAAATTGTCACCGGAAATCAACCAAAATCCATCTTTAAATTCAAATTTTATAGATGAAAGGTTTTTGGATGTGTTTTTTTGGAGAAAAGAATAGAGCATTTCTTTCTGTAAAACGGGTGCAATAATTTGAGGCGCCACAAAACTGTCGGTAAAATTAAAAATTTTGGGATTCAGTAATTCGTCATGTTTTAATAAAATATCTTCCGTAATTCCAGCATCCAGTGTTTCTTCGTTTACAAGCCAGATCCGGTCAGCAAATTCCTTTGCTAAGCGCCAGTCGTGGGATGAAAACAGGATAAGTTTATTGCGTGTTTTGGCTAGTTTCCGGAGTAATTTCAGAATGACGATTTTATTTTCCTCATCCAAATGTGTGGTTGGCTCATCGAGAATAATCATCGGTGAATTTTGCGCCAAAGCCCTTCCAATAAAAGCTTTTTGAAGATTTCCGTCCGAGAGTTTCTGCAGAGGAAAATGTCGGTACTGGTTTAGATTTAAACTTTCGATGATTTCGTCAACTTCATTCTGATCCTGGGCATTCAGTTCAAAATAATAAGGATAATGTATATATTTTCCCAAGGAGACAAGGTCTGTAAGCGTATAGTTTGCAGGAATCTGCGATTTGGAAAAAACCACTGCGACGCGTTCGGCGATTTCTTTATTGCTGAGGGTTTTTATGTTTTTTCCGTCAAGTAAAATATCCCCCGAACTTAGAGATGTTTGATTTAAAATGCTTTTAATTAAAGTGGTTTTCCCAACACCGTTGTTTCCGATGAGTAGACAGATTTCCCCTAAAGCCAAATCGGTTTCAATTCCTCTTATTAAAGGTGTTTTGTATCCGACTGTTGTATTTTTAAGCTCCAGAAACATTTTAAGCAATTTTTTTATTCTTCATCATCATTGCCAGAATTACCGGAATTCCGAAAAGTGAAGTAATTACATTTAGTGGAAACTGTGTAGTTTCGGAAATAACAGAGAAAAATTCCATGATGAAAATTCCTAAAATCATGTTCAGAATCCATTGTTGCCAAAGTTTTGCCGGATTATAAATCATTCTGCAGAAATGCGGAACCACAATACCGATAAAGAGAATAGGTCCTAAAAATGCCGTTACAGAAGCCGATAGTATAGAAGAGGCTACAATAACGAAAAGTTTCAGTTGATTAAGATTTACACCCAGGCTTTGTGCGTAAGCTGCTCCCAGAGAGTTTCCGATGAGAGGCTTTATTGATTTAAAGCTCAGAAATATTCCAATCAAAACAATTATTGTCAACACCCAAACCTGATTTGTAGAAACCTGATTATTCGCTCCGAAACTCCATAGGATATAGTTCTTTAAACTTTGATTTTCAGCGTAAAACTGCAGAATCGAAACAATTGCGCCCGCCAAAGCCGATACCAGAAATCCAAAAATAATCAGGAAAGATTTATCCTGAAATCTGTTTGAAAACGCCAGTAAAATAAGCATCAGGATCAAGCTTCCACCAATTGCCGAAATGCTCAGGAAGCTGTTCTGTAAAACTTCGGGAAGTACGAGATTCTGTGCAAAAAAAATGTAAAAAGCAACACTTAAACTCGCCACCGAAGTAATTCCCAAAACCGAAGGCCCAGCTAATGGATTCTGAAAATATTCCTGTAAAAGAAAACCAGAAGTGGGAATTGAAATTCCTGCCAAAGCCATCGCCAGAACCCTGTTGATCCTAAGTTGCGCAATTTGAGAATTATCCGTATCCGAAACAAAAAAATCGGCAAAATTCAGTTTCATAAAACCAATATTCAGGTTTACAGCAACCGAAATCATAATTCCGACCGTGATGAAAAAGGCAATGATCTTGAATTTTTTGGACATTATACTAAGCCCTGAAGCTTTTAACCTTCGAATTATTTAAAGGAATTAATCTTTTCGTCCAACATTTCTTTGCTCATCATTCCTATGGTTTCGTCGGTTTTATCGCCTTTTCTCATGAACGTAAAAGGAATTGAGCCACCGTCCCACTGTTTGAAGTTTTTAGGAAAAAATTCTGGTGTAAGTTTTTGTCCGTCAACCAGAACAATATGTTTGGAGAGGTTGTTTTCTTCAGCAAAAGCCTTCACTTTGGTTTCCCAGTCTTCTTTCGGATCCAGCCCTACAAAAGTAAATTTCACCGGCTGCGATTCCATTTCTTTTATTTTTTCTTTAAAATGCGGCATTTCGCGCATGCACGGTCCGCACCAAGTTGCAAAAAAGTTGGTAACATATAAAGTGTCGTTATCTTTTTTGGCAAGGATTTGCGAAGTTTCTTCGGGGTTTAATTCAATCTGTTTGAACGGAATAACCGCTTCAGAAATTTCGTTGGATTCCGGAACTGTAACAGAATCAGCAGAGATTATATCGGTGTTTTCGGAGATTTGAGTATCTTTTTTACAGGCAGTAAAAGCCACCAAAATCATCGCGCTCAGAAGGAGTTTTTTCATTTTATTTTTATTATTTTTGAAAGATATTTGATATGGAAAAACGATTACCCAAAGCGAAGCAAGGAGAATTTCACCGGCTAAAATTAACGAAAAAGCAGCAACTTACCAAAAACACTTTCTCGTTGGAATTTGAAATTCCCACGGCATTAAAAGATAATTTCGCCTTCGAAGCGGGCCAATATGTAACGGTTATTTATCCGTCGAAAGGCGGCATCTATCAGAATGATTTTTCAATCACTTCGGCGCCACACGAAGGGAAGATTGCGCTGGGTATAAAGATCAATAACGAGGAAAGTTCCACAAAAGATTTATTCAATAACTTCGAAGTTGATGATGAAGTTGAAGTATCTGAACCGAAAGGAAGATTTACTTTGGTTTCGAAACCTCACGAATTCCGTACCATCATTGGTTTTGCGGGCGGAATTGGGATTACTCCGCTGCTCAGTCATTTTAAAAATATTCTTCATAAAGAGCCAAGAACCAGACTTTTTATGTTTTACGGCAACCGCAAATCTGAAGAAATTGCTTTTAAAAAGGAATTGGACAGTTTAGCGAAGAAATATGCCGACCGCCTTCAGATTTTCTATTTTTTTTCACAGGAACCAACTTCAGATAACTTATTTCACGGGCGTTTAGATGAGAGAAAACTAAAATTAATCATCAACCAGATTCTTCATTTGGATGATACCGATGAAGAAAGTACCATTTGGGATGCGGTGGATGAAGTGTTGATTTGTGGAAAAGGTGAGATGATAAAATCACTGGCAAATGCCTGCTACAATAACGGAATTCCCAAAAAAAATATTCATTTCGAACTTTTCGAAGAATATAATGAAGATATTTATCCTGTAGAAAAAGATTTTCCGCTGGTGGAGAATATTGAAGTTGATTTTAAACTGTTCAACAAAAATTATTCAACAACTTTAAAAAATAATGAAGTAAAACTCCTGCAGCAACTCTTAATCCAGGGATTTCCTGTGCCATATTCCTGTAAATCAGGCATTTGTGGCAGCTGCGAATGTGTGCTGGAAGAAGGAGAAGTTGAACTTCTTGAAAACGAATATTTAACAGAAAAAGAAGAAGCCTCAGGGAAAATCCTTGCCTGCATGTCGGTAATGCTAAGTAAGAAAATAAAAGTTAATTTTGATCTTGTTTAAGTAAGGTTTGAAAAGAATTTTAAACATATTAAAATCTTTTTTTACGCTGGTAGAAATTGGTGTTTTGCTGATGATTTTGGCAAATGTGTGGGTGTATGCATTAACGAATGGACGTACCTACACCCGAATTTCTAAGATTCCGCCGCGGGAAACAGCTTTGGTCCTGGGAACTTCACCGAAGATGAAATCCGGACTCTCAAATCCCTATTTTACTTCTCGGATGGATGCTACCGCTTTGCTTTACCATCACGGAAAAATCAAAAAAATTATTGTGAGTGGCGAAAAAAGTCCGGGTTACGATGAGCCTTTTGCTATGAAAAATTATCTGGTTTATCAGGAAGGCGTGCCGGAACGTATCATTATTGAAGACCCCAAAGGTTTTAAAACCCAGGCTAGCATCAGCAATTGCAAAAATATATACCAGCAGAACGATGTGATTATTGTTTCGCAGGGTTTTCATAACCTTCGTGCGCTTTTTTATGCGCGGAATAATGATATGAATGCGCTGGGATTCGATGCGCAGGATGTTTTAAGCAACCAGAGTTATTACCGCAATCAGTCGCGGGAATTTCTGGCCCGTGTGCTGGCGGTGGTTTATTATGTGTTTGGAATTGAAAGAAAAGGGTGATTTTCCCGGAAAATTGTGTAAATTCATAACTTTAATTTTTATTAAAACCCATACATAATCTTATATTTGCAGAAATTATAATTTATGCTCGTTATCGGAATTGCAGGAGGTACAGGCTCCGGGAAAACTACCGTTGTAAACAAAATTCTTCAGCAACTGAATGCTGAAGGGGTAAACGTTCTGTCTCAGGATAATTATTATCATGATAACCAGCAGCTTACATTGGCAGAACGCGAAGTTTTGAATTACGATCACCCAAAGTCCATCGATTTCGAACTTTTGATTTCACATGTTAAATCTTTGAAAAATGGGGAAGCCATCGAACAGCCAATTTATTCGTTTGTAACCCATTCCAGAACCGGTGATCATGTACAGATTGAGCCAAAAAATGTACTGATCGTTGAGGGAATTCTTGTACTGACAAACCCTGAACTTTTAAAGGAATATGATCTTAAAGTTTTTGTTCATGCAGATTCCGACGAAAGGTTGATCAGAAGAATTCGACGAGACACTCAGGAACGGGGCCGCGATCTTCAGGAAGTGCTGCACCGTTACCAAACCACGCTGAAACCCATGCACATGGAATTTATAGAACCATCGAAAAACGAAGCTGATCTTATCGTTCCCAACATGAAACAAAATACAGTGGCGATTGATTTCCTTTCAACGGTGATCAACAATACGCTGAAAAAAACACATTGATTATGAAAGAATTAATTAAAGACATCAAGCCGAAAACGCCTGCTTTAAAATTCATTCAGAAATACGTTTTGAATAAATATTTCATTACCATTTTCCTTTTTTTGGTTTGGATGGTCTTTTTCGACAGCACTTCATTTCTCGTAATCAACGAAATGAACGGAGAAATAAATAAGTACGAAAAGCAACTGGCTTATTACAAAGAAGAGTACCAAAAGAACGATGCTTTCTACAAAAAGCTCATGAACAACAAATCTGAAAAGGAAAAATTTGCCCGCGAAAATTATTTCATGAAGAAGCCCAATGAAGAAATTTTTATTTTGGTGGTAGATAGTACGAATATTACGAAAACACAGTAAAAAATGTTCACAAAGACCACACTTTCCGATTGGGAAAATCTCGTTCAGAAACAGCTGAAAACCGAAAATATTTACGAAATTCTTTCAAAAGAAAATCTCGAAGGAATCATTGTGAAGCCATTTTACGACTCAGTTGAAAAACCGCTGGAGAATTTACCCAAAATTGAGGAATCTACCCAGTTGGTTGCAAAATACCGCGAAGATCTTGAAGAAAATGTTTTTGCTTTTCTCCTGAACGAAAACGTAGAAAATCTTGAAGAAAAAGTACTGTTCATCAATAACAAAGACCTTGCTGAACATATTTCGGCCGATGAAAATAACCGCTGTCTTTCGCTCATCGACATTTTTTCTGAAGAAAACGGTGAACTTAATGAACAGCTGGGAAAAGAACTTCTGGCCAAAGATTTCGAAAGAAATATCTGCATTGACGTAGCCTTTCATCAAAATTCCGGTGCATCAATTGTACAGCAGCTTGCTTTTGCACTGGCCAAAACGAAAGACCTAACCGAAATTTTCGGTGCAGAAATCTTAAATAAGCTCGTTTTCAGAGTTGCGGTAGGCGCGAATTATTTTTTTGAGCTTGCTAAAATCCGTGCATTTAAACTTCTTTTTATTCAGCTTTCGAAAGAATTCGGTAAAAATGAAGTTCCCTATATTTTTGCTGAAACTTCTCTGAGAAACAAATCAAAAAATGATCCTGAAAACAACCTGATTCGTTCTACACTAGAGCTTTCGGCGGCAATGATTGGCGGTGCAGATGCAGTTTTCAGCAATGATTTCAGACTTGAAAATGCTACTTCACTTTCCGAAGAAATTTCGTTCAAACAGCAGATTGTTCTGGCTTACGAAAGTATTATCAATGTTTTTGAAGACGGCGGCAACGGCAGTTATTACATTGAAAACATCACACAGCAGTTCGCAGAAAATGCCTGGAAATTATTTTTGGAAATAGAAAATAACGGTGGTTACTGCGAAAATCTAAAAGCTGGTAAAATTCAGCAAATGATTTATGAGCAGGCTGTTAAAGAACAGAGTTGGGTTGAGGCAGGTAAGATAAAACTCATCGGCATAAATCTTTATCCGAAAAACGAAAAAACAAAATCGGTGGAAGAGCTTTATGATTCATCAGTGATTAAACCTGTGCGCTGGGCTGAAATGTTTGAATAATATGAGATGAAAACAGGCATAAATCCTTCAATTCTTACTGAAGAAATTCAAAATTATATCAATGCAAATCTCACGGCTGATTTGCATTCTTTGTTACTGAAAAAGTCGCCGTTTCCGGACGTTTCGATGACCGAAATTGCGCAGCAGATTAAAGGAAAAAAAGTTGCACAGAAAAAGTTTCCGTTTCTGCTTCGGGATGGCATTATTTTTCCGCCAAATCTTAATCTGGAACAGGCTTCGTCGCAATCAACAGCAGAATTTAAAGCCAAAAATTTAAAAGGTAAAAGTTTTATTGATCTCACTTCAGGATTTGGAATTGATGCGTATTTTTTATCTCAGAATTTTCATGAAGTTACCCTCGTAGAGCAGGATACTGAACTCCTGGAAACGGTGAAACACAACTGGAACATTCTCGGCAGAAAAGCCAATCTTATCAATGAAAATTTAGAAGATTTTCTGCAGAAAAACTCACAAAAATTTGACTTGATTTATCTTGATCCGGCGCGGCGCGATGCTCAGAAAAACAAAAAATTCCTTCTGGAAGACCTTTCGCCGAATTTACTCGAAATTCAGGAAAAATTGGGAGAGATTTCAGATGAAATCATCATTAAACTTTCCCCGCTCATCGATATTTCATATCTGCTTTCTGTCGTAAAAAATGTATCGAAAATTGAAATTATAGCGGTGAAAAATGAGGTGAAGGAACTTCTAGTTTTTATAAACAGGAAAAATTCCCACACCGATATAGAAATTAAATGTGTAAATCTTGAAACTACAGATCCGGATTTTGTTTTTGTTTTTAATGATGAAAAAAATGCGGTTGCAGAATATTCTGATCCGCATAATTTCCTTTATTTACCGAACAATGCGGTTTTAAAATCGGGGGCTTTCAATACTGTTGCAAAAAAGTTTAAACTTTTAAAGCTTCATGCGAACACCCATTTTTATACATCAGATGAGGTGATTGAAGATTTTCCGGGAAGAGTGCTGAAGGTTGGTGTTACTGCGCCAAAACAGATTCTAAAAGGCGAGAAATTCAATATTATTTCGAAAAATTATCCGCTTTCACCCGATGAAATTAAGAAAAAATATAAGATTTCAGATGGCGGAAAAACCTATTTAATTTTTACCCAAAGCCAGAAAGGGAGAATTATTTTAAGATCTGTTGAATAATCTTTTAAATATTTGGGGTAAATCGTAATATTTCTTACTTTTGGCCAATCAAAAAGTTGATCTGGGATCGCCATGGTTCATAATGCATATTCAGCGGTTGCATAAGACTTTATAAAAAAATAGAAATTACTTATGAAAAAAATTATTTTAGTTTTTGCATGTGCAAGTTTTGTGGTGAGCTGTAAAAAAATTCAGGCAGGTTCCAATAAAGGAGTTCTGAAAATGGAAGAAGGTGCAGAAAGATATTCTGATGATGTAAAAGGCACTTATGTTGAAGCTCCTCCCGCTAATGTTGCCGATTCTGCAGTGGCTCAGGATTCAGTGAGAACTGCTGACGTAAAAGAAGTACAAATTACTGCAGACAGTACAAAAACAGCTGTAAAATAGTATACCGTATTATATAAAAAGAAGGAGATGTCTTGCTTATGCAGGACATTTTTTTTATTTTTACAAGATTCGATTTTTAATAATTTAAGTAAAAATAAAATGCAAGAAACCCTAAATTACATCAACGAAAATAAACAGCGGTACGTTGATGAACTCTTTGAACTGCTGAAGATTGCATCGATTTCTGCAGATCCTGCATACAAAGACGAAGTGCTGAAATGCGCTGATGAAGTTGCCAAACACCTAAAAAATGCAGGTGCAGATCATGTGGAAGTTTGTCCAACCGAAGGTTATCCTATTGTTTATGGGGAAAAAATCTTAGATAAAAATTTACCAACTGTTCTTGTGTACGGTCACTACGATGTGCAGCCGCCAGATCCGCTGGAATTATGGACAAAACCTCCATTTGAACCTTATATCGAAAAAACGGCACTCCATCCGGAAGGCGCTATTTTTGCCAGAGGGGCAGCGGATGATAAAGGCCAGTTTTTCATGCATGTAAAGGCGTTTGAAGCCATGATGAAAACCAATACTTTGCCATGCAACGTGAAATTTATATTAGAAGGTGAAGAAGAAGTAGGCTCTAAAAGTCTGGAAGGTTTCGTGAAACAAAACACCGAGAAACTTGCCTGCGACACGATTTTGATTTCAGATACTCATATTTATTCGAACGAACAGCCTACAGTAACAACAGGTTTGCGCGGTTTGAGTTATGTTGAAGTGGAAGTTGAAGGACCAAACAGAGATCTACATTCCGGACTTTATGGCGGTGCGGTTCCAAATCCAATTCATGTGCTTTCCCGAATGATCGCCAATTTAATTGACGAAAACGGACACATCACCATCGAAGGATTTTACGATAACGTAGATGTGGTTTCCGAGGAAGAAAGAGCAGAAATGAATAAGCTGAAAGATGATCCCGAAGGTTTCAAAAAATCTATTGGATTAAATGGAGTTGAAGGTGAAAAAGGTTATACAACTTTAGAAAGAACTTCTATCCGCCCAACTTTAGACTGCAACGGAATTTGGGGTGGCTACACCGGCGAAGGTGCGAAAACAGTAATTCCAAGCAAAGCTTTTGCGAAAATTTCCATGCGTTTGGTTCCTTACCAGACTCCGGATGAAATCACGGAAAAATTCACTAAATATTTTGAAAAAATTGCTCCTTCCAACGTAAAAGTAAAAGTGAATCCACACCACGGCGGAATGCCATACGTTTTACCAAGCGATACCAAAGAATTTCTGGCAGCGAAAAAAGCGATGGAAACGGCTTTCGGGAAAGAAGTTTTACCGTACAGAAGTGGCGGAAGTATCCCAATTACAGCGATGTTTGAGCAGGTTTTGGGAGCTAAATCTGTTTTGATGGGATTCGGTTTAGATTCTGATGCTATTCACTCGCCGAACGAACATTACGGTCTGTTTAATTTTTATAAAGGAATCGAAAGTATTCCACTTTTCTTTGAAAATTACGCGAAAGCATAACATTATAATGCCTCATTCTGAGGCATTTTTTTAACAATTAAAAATCAGAAAAAGATGAAAGATAAAGTAGCTTATATTACCGGTGGAACCAAAGGAATTGGTTTCGGAATTGCCCAGGTTTTACTGAAACACGGAATTAAAGTCGCGGTTTCCGGCAGAAAACAGGAAGACGCTGAAGAAGCAGCCAGAATTTTATCGGAAGATGATACAAAAGTTTTTGGCATTGCCTCTGACGTTAAAAATTTTGAGGACGAAAAAGCTGCAGTTTCAGAAATTATAAAAAAATTCGGCAGATTAGATTATGTCATCGCAAATGCAGGTCTCGGAATTTTCAAACCTGTTGACGAACTTTCGTTAGAGGAATGGAATGATATGATCGATACTAACCTTAATGGTGTTTTTCATACGCTGAAAGCCTCGGTGGATGAACTTAAAAAATCTGAAGGCTATTTCATCAGTATTGCAAGTTTGGCGGGATCTAATTTCTTTGAAAAAGGTAGCGGATACAACGCTTCTAAATTCGGAGTTGTAGGCTTCACGCAGGCTGCAATGATCGATTTGCGTAAATACAACATCAAAGCTTCAACCATAATGCCTGGTTCGGTTTCCACTTATTTTAATGGTAATGACCCTTCTGATAAAGATGCATGGAAAATTCAGCCTGAAGACCTGGGTGAACTGGTTGTTGATATTTTCAAAATGAATCCACGTGCTTTGCCAAGTAAGATCGAGATCAGACCTTCCAAACCAAACAGTTAATTATGTATAAAATATCAAATTTTTGCTAAATGCTATGCATGCATAATATATTATTTTTATCTTAGCGAAAATTACAACCGTATATTTTATTAAAAAATCTTAGGCTTAAAAACCAAAAATCAAAAATAATAAACACATGAAAATATTAGTTTGTATCAGTAGTGTTCCGGATACTACTTCAAAAATTAATTTTACAGCAGATAAATCTGCGTTCGACAAAAACGGAATTCAGTGGGTAATTAATCCTCTCGACGAATTCTCTTTAACAAAAGCTGTTAAGCTACAGGAATCTCAGGGAGCCACGGTAACAGTTGTGAATGTAGGAGACGCTTCAACAGAGGCTGTTATCAGAAAAGCACTGGCTATTGGAGCAAATGATGCCATCAGAGTAAATACAGAAGCTAAAGACAGTTTTTCTGTAGCGACAGAGATTGCGAATATTGCTAAAAATGGCGGTTACGATTTAATCCTTTGCGGTAAAGAATCCATTGATTATAACGGTGGTGCGGTACCGGGAATGGTAGCTCAGTTACTCGATCAGCCTTTCGTAAATGCATGTGTAGGTCTTGAAGTAAACGGTTCTGAAGTAAATGCAGTAAGAGAAATTGAAGGTGGAAAAGAAACCATTTCGGTGAAATTACCCGCAGTTATCGCAGGACAGAAAGGAATGGTGGATGAAAAAGATTTAATCATCCCGAACATGAGAGGGATTATGTCGGCAAGAACAAAACCATTGCATATTCAGGAGCCGGTAGGTTCGGAAGTTAAAGTGGAAGGTGTTTCTTACGATGCGGTACCTGCAAGAGCAGCGGTGAAAATGGTTGCTGCCGATAATATCGGTGAGTTGGTAAGGCTTCTTCACGAAGAGGCAAAAGTGATTTAATCTAAATTCAACATTTAAAATTCAAAAAAATGGCAGTATTCGTATACGCAGAAAATATAAACGGAATTTACAAGAAAGCTGCTTTCGAGGCGGTTTCTTATGCAAAAACAGTAGCTGGTCAGCTGGGTGAAACAGTGACTGCAATTTCCGTGAACCCTACAGATTCATCAGACCTTTTGTATAAATATGGTGCAGATAAAGTCATCAACATCAAGGATGAAGGGTTGAAAAACTTCAGTGCAAAAGCTTACGCAAAAGCAGTAAGTGAAGTTGCTGACGGAAATATCCTTGTGTTTCCTCACACGACCGACGCTTCTTCTGTTGCACCCATGTTGGCGATTATGAAGAATTATTCTTTAATTACCAATGTTTTAGAAGCTCCGGAAAGCGTTACGCCTTTCCAGGTAAAGAGAAGAGCATTTTCAGGAAAAGGATTTATGCATGCTAAAGCTGATGCGGCGGGTGTTATTGTAACCGTTTCACAGAATGCTTTTGGTGTGAAAGAAAATCCTGCTTCAGGAACTGAAGAAGTAAAAAACCTAACCATCGAAAATGAAGATACCAAAGTACTTTCTCACGAACAAAGTTCTGGAAAACTTGATCTTAAAGAAGCTGAAATTGTAGTTTCTGCCGGACGTGGAATGAAAGGACCGGAAAACTGGGGAATGATTGAAGATCTTGCAGCGACTTTAGGTGCAGCAACTGCATGTTCGAAACCAGTTTCGGATATCGGTTGGAGACCGCATTCTGAACACGTTGGGCAAACCGGGAAAGCCATTGCGCCAAATCTTTACATCGCAGTAGGTATTTCGGGTGCAATTCAGCATTTGGCGGGGGTTAACTCTTCTAAAACCATTGTTGTAATCAACAGCGATCCTGAAGCCCCGTTCTTCAAGTCAGCAGATTACGGAATCGTTGGCGATGCGTTCCAGATTATTCCGGAACTTACTCAGAAAATTAAAGCATTGAAAGGTTAATTTAAGCCTCAATAGTTGTTACTGAAAACGCTGAAATTTTTTCAGCGTTTTTTTGTGTTCATGAAAGTATTTTCTTAAAGATTATTTTTTAACATATTCCTCATCAAAAAATAAGTAAATTTACTTTCAAAAGAGATTTCAGGTTAACAATTATCAGGATGGAAGTGTTTGTTTGGAACATGGCTATATCTTTCCAGTTGCTGTTCATTATTGTCAGTGGAGTGATCTTTTTGTACCTGCGCGACAAGAGTTTCAAGTATTACGGACTTTATAATATTTTTCTGATTATTTATGTGCTGAGCCGCTCCGATACAGTCTACTACGGATTTGAAGACCTCTTAAAACCAATTTTCGGCAGCGAGGACGCTGAGATGATTACGAGCATTCTTAACTTCCTTGTTCCAATCATTTTTTACACCTTTTATTCAATCTTTGCATTTTATTTCCTGGATTTTGATAAGAATGCCAAGAAATATTTTAAACGAACCAAATGGGTCGTTAAACTTATGGCTTACCTGTTCTTTGGATTCGCTGCATTAAGTTTTGCGATGCGGAATGCCGATTTGTTTGTTACGCTTTACCTTTATATTTATGTACCGGTAATGCTTGTTATCTTTGTTCTTACTCTTTTGCGGGCGATACAGCGTTCCGGAGAGCACAAATTCTTTTTTCTAATTGGTGTTGTGGTATTTGTTTTCTGTGCTTTAATAGCGCTGGCCGGAAGTTTTATTCCGTCGCTCGGTATGGAAAATCCAATCACATTTTTCTTCATCGGAAATATTATTGAAACTATTTTTTTCAGCCTTGGTTTGGCCCACAAAGTAAAACTGATAAATGAAGAAAGAAACCGCATTAATGTTACCGTAACAAAACACCGGCATCAGCAGCAAATCAGCAAACTCCAGGGACTGCTGGAAGGTGAAGAGAAAGAAAGAAAAAGAATGGCAGAGGAACTGCATGATGGTATTGCCGGGGATTTATCGGCGATAAAATATAACTTGGCCTATCTGAAACTCAGCAACAAAAACCCCGAAAATGAAGAGATCCTCCGGGATGTAACACAGATAATCGATAAATCCTGTATCCAAATCAGGGAAATTTCGCATAACCTTTCGCCATCTTCTATTACCAATTTTGGATTAATCACTGCCCTGCAGAATTTCTGTATGAAAATTGAAAATATTTATGGGATTCCAATCAGATTTACTTTTACTGGCGAACGTATTGAATTTGATAAAGTCATCGAAACGCATATTTACCGGATTGTGCAGGAATTGGTAAACAATATCATCAAACATGCAGAAGCCAAAACTGCTGAAGTAATGATTACGCACCGGCATCCTCATATCACAGTATCAGTGAAAGATAACGGCAAAGGCTTTGAAATGAAGAAAAATAACAAAGGAATAGGATTTGGAAATATCGATTCGCGTATTCGTTTTATGAATGCTAAATTCTGTAAAACAGAGAGCGAAACCGGCAGTTCGTTCCTCATCGAAATCAATATTGATAATCTGCCCCAAACCTGATGAAAAATGCTGTTTTTAATCAAGTTTTTTAATAAATATTTCTAAACTAATTTCAAATCTAAAAATTCAATTATATTTGTAGCTATGGATTACAAAAGATTAATCATACGCGGAATTTCTTACAGCCAAACACAGTCCGGTGCTTATGCTCTCCTTTTGGAGCATGAGGAAACCAAAGTAAAATTGCCTGTAGTGATAGGAAATTTCGAGGCACAGTCGATTTCTTTGGGATTAGAGAAAGATATCCATCCGCCGAGACCTTTAACTCACGATTTATTCGCCAAATTTGTGTTGATCACCAATTATGAACTGGTTTCTGTTATTATTTACCAAATTATTGACGGGGTATTTTTTTCAAATCTGAATTTTAAGAACAAAGCTAATAACGAAGAGATGATAATGGATGCACGAACTTCGGATGCAGTCGCGATGGCTGTACGTTTCGATGCACCGATTTATACGACTCCTCAGGTACTGAGTGAGGCCGGAATCCTTCTGGAACTTGAAGAGCCTACACAGCAAGACAGCGATTCCGAGCATTTAGCACCAGAAGGAGATTTAGCATCGCTTACTTTACAGGATCTTCAGAAACTTCTGGAAGAAGCGGTGAAAGATGAAGACTTTGATGCTGCGATGGAGCTTCAGCAGGAAATAAAAAAGAGAAATAAGAAGATTGAATAATATTGATAATTAAACTATGAATTTAAAATTACGACTTACCATTGTTAGCTTTCTGCAGTTTTTTGTGTGGGGAGCCTGGCTTACGACCTTAGGAACTTATGGTTTTGCTTATAAACAATGGAGTGGGGCTGAGTTTGGTGCCGTTTTTTCAACTTTAGGAATAGCTTCCATCTTTATGCCTGCATTAATGGGAATTATTGCAGACAAATGGATTAATGCTGAAAAACTTTACGGAGCTCTCCACATTTTGTATGGTGTTACACTTTTTCTTTTGGCTAAAACAGATGATCCTACAACCTTTTTTTGGATTTTATTAATAGGAATGTGTTTTTATATGCCGACCCTTTCACTCTCGAACTCGATTTCTTATAAACTTTTAAAAGACAGTCATTATGACGTGGTAAAAGTGTTTCCCCCTATTAGGGTTTGGGGTACAATCGGCTTTATTGCCGCCATGTGGACTACCAATATTTTTAGTGATGAACAATCATTTTCTGATTTTGGAATCAGCATAGGTAATTCATTTGCCAATATTTTTGGAAACTCGCTGAATGCAAACCAATTTTATCTTGCGGGAATTTTTGCCATCATATTAGGAATTTTTGCTTTCTTTTTACCTAAATGTCCGCCGCCAAAATTGATAAGTCAAAATGCAACAATTACCCAGAAGCTTGGTCTGGACGCGTTCAGTCTTTTTAAGCAGAGAAAAATGGCGCTCTTCTTTATTTTTTCAATGTTCTTGGGTGCAGCGCTTCAGCTGACGAATATGTACGGAGACACCTTCCTGAAAGATTTCGGTAGTGTGGAAGCATTTAAAGATTCTGCAGTGGTGCAATATTCTACTATGATAATTTCGATTTCGCAGATTTCAGAAACCTTATTTATCCTTGCAATTCCATTCTTCCTTTATAAATTTGGAATTAAGAAAGTAATGCTGATCTCGATGTTTGCATGGGTTCTTCGTTTTGGATTTTTCTCAGCGGGAGCTCCGGAAGGGTTCGGTTTGTTGTTAATTATTCTGTCCAATATTATCTACGGGATGGCATTTGATTTCTTTAATATTTCAGGTTCTTTATTTGTTGAGAGTACTACCGACAGTAAGATACGTTCCTCTGCTCAAGGTCTGTTTATGATGATGACCAATGGTTTCGGAGCAATCCTTGGAAGTGCTGTGAGTGGTTGGGCTATTTCAAGCTTCTTTACTACTCAAGATGGTGGAAAAGCTTGGCAAGAAATCTGGCTTGTTTTTGCCATCTACGCTTTGGTCGTTGCGATATTATTTGCAATATTGTTCAAACACAAACATAATCCGGAAGTTTTAGCCGACGTAAAACATTAAAATTTCGCCCTGAAATAAAGCAAAACACTCTTTTTTTAAAGTGTGTTTTTTTTTGTAATTTGCCGTATTAAAATTTTAAAAATTACACATGCAAGAAGTATTCATCGTATCGGCAGTTCGTACGCCAATGGGCAGTTTTCTGGGCAGTTTATCAACCGTTCCCGCAACAAAATTAGGTTCGGCGGCTATTAAAGGAGCTTTAGAAAAAATTAATCTTGATCCGAAAATGGTTCAGGAAGTATATATGGGGAATGTTCTTCAGGCAGGCGAAGGACAGGCGCCGGCGCGTCAGGCAGCTTTGGGAGCAGGTTTATCGAACGAAACACCTTCTACAACAATCAATAAAGTGTGTGCATCGGGAATGAAAGCGGTAATGATGGCTGCACAGTCCATTAAAGCTGGAGATCAGGATGTAATCGTAGCAGGTGGAATGGAAAATATGTCTTCAGTCCCACATTATTTTAACGCACGTAATTCAACCAAATTAGGCGATGTAAAAATGCAGGATGGTCTGGTCTTCGACGGTTTGACGGATGTTTACAACAAGGTTCACATGGGCGTTTGTGCAGAAAAATGTGCAGCAGAATACGAAATAACAAGAGAAGACCAGGATAACTTCGCGGTTGAATCATACAAGCGTTCGGCAAAAGCGTGGAGCGAAGGTAAATTTAATGATGAAGTAGTTCCGGTTGAAATTCCGCAGAGAAAAGGTGAACCCATTATTTTTTCTGAAGATGAAGAGTACAAATCCGTAAACTTCGACAGAATTGGGACTTTACCAACGGTTTTCCAGAAAGAAAACGGAACAGTTACAGCGGCAAACGCTTCAACATTAAACGACGGTGCTTCGGCTTTGGTTTTAATGTCCAAACAAAAAATGGAGGAGTTAGGTTTAAAACCTTTGGCGAGAATTGTTTCATACGCTGATGCCGCGCACCAACCGGAATGGTTTACCACAGCTCCGTCTAAAGCTTTACCAATTGCGCTTAAAAAAGCAGGTCTTGAAATTTCAGATATTGATTTCTTTGAATTTAATGAGGCTTTTTCGGTTGTAGGCTTGGCAAACAATAAAATTTTGGGACTGGATGCTGAGAAAGTAAATGTAAACGGAGGTGCTGTTTCTCTCGGGCATCCACTTGGAAGTTCAGGATCAAGAATTATTGTAACCTTGATTAACGTTCTTAAACAAAATAACGGAAAATACGGTGCTGCTGCTATCTGTAACGGTGGTGGAGGTGCAAGTGCGATCGTGATTGAGAATCTTTAATCCCGTTCGTTAGCTTTAATAATAAAGCCATTAAGAATTATTAATGAATTTTTTCATCAGATTCTTAATGGTTTTTCTATTTTTGTTTATTAATAAACTATTCCGATGCCCGATAACGATAATCTTACGAACCAAAACATTAAGAATAATCCCAAAATCATGAAAGCCTGGGCTTATTATGACTGGGCCAATTCAGTATATTCTCTGGTAATAACATCTACCATTTTCCCGATTTATTATTCGATTCTTACCACTGCGACAGAAAAAAGCGAATATGTTGCAGAAACCGGGCAGTGGATAAAAGTTCCGGTAAGACATATGATTACGTTATTTGGTAACCAATACCAGCCGGATGCGATTTACGGCTATTCGCTTACGATTTCGTTTCTGATCGTAGTTTTACTTTCCCCCATTTTGTCTTCTTTAGCAGATACCATCGGGAACAAAAAGTCTTTTCTGCAGTTTTTCTGTTATTTAGGTGCAACTTCCTGTATGGGATTGGCCATGTTTACAGGCATGCAGAATGTTTTTCTCGGACTGCTCTTCAGTATTACGGCGAGCGTCGGTTTTTGGGGCAGTTTGGTATTTTATAACTCATTTCTCCCCGATATTGCAACACCGGACAAACAGGATGCTCTTTCTGCCAAAGGATATGTTTACGGATATTTAGGATCTGTAGTATTGGTCGTAATCTGTCTTGTTTTGATTCAGGTTTTCGCAAAAACTCCGGAGGAAGCTAAAATGTACACCCGCATTTCTTTCCTTCTTACAGGAGCCTGGTGGTTTGGGTTTGCTCAGTACACCTTCAAGCATCTGCCACAGTTCGGGAATGTAAAAGACCAGTTGCCGAAAGATCTGGTGTTGCTCAATTATAAAAATATCTTTAAAAAACACGAGGAACAGGGCGGTTTCTGGGAAGTTTTAAAAGACAATATCGATTTCTATATTGATATTGCGCGACAGAGTTTCCGCGAACTCTTCAAAGTCGGAAGATCTTTGTTTGCAGACCGCAATCTGAAATTTTTCCTTTCGAGTTTTTTCTTTTACAGTGTCGGTATGCAGACGATTTTTTTAATGGCTACGCTCTTTGGCAAAAGCGAAATTAATCTCGAGCAGGACAAATTGATCCTTACTTTGTTGCTCATACAGATTGAAGCTATTTTTGGTGCGCTGTTCTTCTCTTGGTTATCAAGAAAAATCGGCAATAAAAATGTTATTTCAATCGCAATTATTTTGTGGATTGTAGCTTGTTTATCAGCTTATTATCTTAACAAAGAAAATCCAAATGTTGAATATCAGTTTTACGGAATTGCAGGAATTATCGGACTTGTAATGGGTGGTTTACAAGCAATGTCCCGATCTACCTATTCAAAATTACTGCCGGAAGATTCCATGGATAATACTACCTTTTTCAGCTTTTACGATGTTTTGGAAAAACTTGCGATCATTTTAGGAACATTTATTTTTGCGACAATGATCGAGAAGTACCATAATATGAGGTTTGCAGCCCTTTCAATGTCGATATTTTTCTTTGCAGGATTGGTACTGATTCGCTTTTTAAAGGTTAAAATGGTAAAAGAAAAATAAGTATTTCATTGTTTAAAAATATTGCAATATTCTGGCGCTATTTTTGAATATCACACAATATATTTCTAAAGATATTTTTTGTAAATTTGCAACTGAAAATCAACGGATTAAATTAAAGAATGACAAATCCACTTTTTTACGCTAAAATCCTTTTGTTCGGTGAATACGGTATTATCGAAGATTCTCAGGGTCTTACGGTACCTTATAGTTTCTATAAAGGAACGTTGAAGTTTTCTGATTTAACCAGCGAATTCGAAAGAAAATCGAATTTATCCCTTAAAAAATATTCAGATTATCTAATGAATATTGAGTTGGATGAAAAATTTAAACTCAACATCGCTGATTTTCAAAAAGACATTACTGGTGGACTTTTCTTCGATTCGAATATTCCACAGGGATATGGCGTAGGAAGTTCCGGTGCTTTAGTTGCAGCAATTTTCGAAAAATATTCTTTCATAAAATATACACCGGAAAGCATTTCCAAAGATGAACTTAAAGAACTTAAAAAAGTTTTTGGCGTCTTGGAAAGTTATTTTCATGGTAAAAGTTCAGGCATCGATCCTTTAATTTGCTACATGAATCTTCCGATTCTTATCGAAAATAAAGAAAATGTTGACCGGGTTTCTATTCCGAAAAGTGAAGAGGGCAAAGGCGCGATTTTTTTAATCGATTCGGGAATGACAGGCGAAACGGGACCCATGGTTCAGATTTTCTTTGAAAAAATGAAAACCGAGGGCTTCCGTAAGACCATGAAAGAAGAATTTATCCGCTACAATAATGCCTGTATCGATACTTTCCTGAAAAAGGAAATGAATCCGTTTTTCAGAAATCTGAAAAATTTATCGGTTTGGGCTTACGAACATTTCAAACCAATGATTCCGGAAAGCATTTATAAAGCTTGGAAAAACGGCCTCGATACCAACGCTTATTATCTTAAACTTTGTGGCAGCGGTGGCGGTGGTTATATTTTGGGTTTCACGAAAGATTACGCAAAGGCGGAAAAAATGCTGGAAGGATTTCAGAAAGAAGTCATCTACAGATTCTAGATTTTCACACCGTAAAAAATAATTGTTTTTATCTGAAGCGGGCTTAAATGAAGAAAAAACCTATTTTTTACAGAACATCGCAGCTTGTTGGCTTTCTCCTCGGAGCACGTATTTTCGTCGCGATTTTACTTACGTTTGCATTATACGTTTCCACTTTTTTTCTTTTTAATCAGGAAGAGAGTCTGAGGGATTTTGTTTTCGATTTCAAAGTTCACGGGATTATCTTCTGCACCGTTTTAAGTATTTTGGCGGGCGGAATTATCAACCAGTTCTACGACCGTGAAAAAGATCAACTTACAAAGCCTTTCCGGACTAAGATTCAGAATTTCTTAAAGCAGAAATATTTTCTTTATGCCTATTTAATTTTAGTCGCAATCTCGCTTACGACGGCGTTTCTTATTTCGCAGCGGGTTTTCTGCTTTTTCCTGATTTATCAGTTTTTTATGTGGTTTTACAGCCATAAACTCAGTAAAATCCTTATACTGAATAACATCACTTTTGTGAGTTTGACACTTTATCCTTTCTTTGGGATGATGGTTTATTACCATACATTTTCGGGAAAAGTATTTCTTATGGCAGTTTTTCTGTTTGTGATGCTTTTGATGATCGATATCGTGAAAGATATTTTAACCAAAAATGCGGATAAAATTTTTGGTTATACGACGATTCCCAATACTTTTGGAACGCGCAATGCAGTGAATGTGGTCGTGGCACTTTCCGTCCTGTTATTTACTGTTTCAATGCTGATTATCAGCAACACCGGAATTCACAGCATTCTGCCACTTTATTTTGCCGGCGGGTTATTTGTAATCATTTTGGCGGTTTATCTTCTCTTAAGTTCGGTGAAAAAGTCGAATTTTATTGTACTCAATATTTTAAGGATCTGGGTTTTTATCGGAATTATTGCCATGCTGCTGGATGGTATCATTGAAAGATTTTAAAAAAAATTACTTCTCTTTAAATACATTTATTTTAGTACTTAATGGTTGAATATGAGCCGTTTGAAAAGAATTGTCGATATATCAGCGAATTAGTTTTATCTTTGCAAAAATTTTTCAGACAATGAGCCGAGACAGAAACAGCAACAACAAACCCAAAAAAGTAAGAATTTCTAAAATTTCCAACTCCGGAAGTTCAAGACCAGCTCCTTCACGTGCTCGTGTTTCAAAACCTGAAAATTCAGAACCTAAAAAACCAGCCAAAGCCCCAAGAGAGCCAAGGCTGATGTCTCAATCGGAAGCAAAATCTTTCGAAAAAACTTTCGACAAGCCTGCATCCCGTAAACCTGCAGGAAAAAGATCCGGAAAATCATTTGATACCCGTGATAAATACGAAAAAGGAGACCGGAAATCCGGAACTAAACTTTTCAAAAATTACGAAAGACCACAGGGCGAAAACGAGAAAACCAGATCTTTTGTTCAGAAAAGAAGATTCGATAAACTCGCCAAAGAAACACCAAAAGAAAGCATCCGTTTAAATAAATACATCGCCAATTCCGGAATATGTTCCAGAAGAGAAGCCGATGAACTGATCACCCAGGGATTGGTTCAGGTGAACGGAAAAGTAGTCACAGAAATGGGCTATCAGGTTCAGAAAACCGATAAAGTAATTTTCGACGGACAGGGAATTACGCCTGAAAAACCGGTGTATGTGCTTTTAAATAAACCTAAAGGCTACATTTCAACCACTAAAGACGAAAAAGCCAGAAAAACAGTATTGGATTTAGTTGCCAATGCCTCACCATACCGACTTTTTCCTGTGGGTAGACTCGACCGTTCTACCACTGGCGTTATTCTGCTGACCAACGACGGACACATGACCAAAAAATTAACGCATCCTTCCTTCAACATGAAGAAAATTTATCATGTTACCTTAGACAGAAAACTCGACAGAGCCGACCTGAATGCAATTGCTGAAGGAATCCGTTTGGAAGAAGGTGTCGCTGAAGTCGACAGTATTTCATATATCGAAGGAAAACCGAAAAACGAAGTGGGAATTGAAATCCACATCGGTTGGAACAGGGTAGTGCGAAGAATTTTCCAGAGATTAGGTTACGAAGTTGAAGCCCTGGACAGGGTAATGTTCGCAGGATTGACCAAGAAAAATATTAAGCGAGGACACTGGAGAATTCTTACCGATCTCGAAGTGAACAATCTTAAAATGATGTAATATTCTAATGATTGATTGCTAAATACAAAGCCTTTCTGTTTTTGCAGAAAGGTTTTTTTTTCGTACACTCAAAATATTTCTGTAACAAATATTTTAAATTGCTACTTACTTCACAGATTACTGCATGATGCCAACACTGGAAAAAGAATTTTTAGAAAGAATAGAAAAACACAAAGGGGTGATTTTCAAGATTTCTAAAATGTACATGGATAATTTCGACGACCAGAAAGATCTTTTCCAGGAAATTACATTCCAGGTTTGGAAGGCTTATCCGTCTTTTGAAGGCAGAAGTGCTTTTTCCACATGGCTTTACAGGATCGCGCTTAATACCGCGATTGTATTTTTAAAAACTGAAAAGAAAAGAAGTTTCATTAAAAATGATGAAGTCGCAGATTTTAAAGTAAAGCATGAAGATTACGACGATGAAGAGGAACTGAAACTCCAGAAAATGTACCGTGCGATTCACCAGCTTAATGCCATCGATAAAGCCCTGATTTTTTATTACCTGGAAAACTATTCCGGAAAAGAAATGGCCAAACAGCTAGGGATTTCCGAAGTAAATGCAAGAGTAAAACTGAACCGCGCCAAAGAAAAATTAAAAGAACTCATTAATCACTAAGGTTATGGAATTAGATCACTTAAAACAAATGTGGAGCAACGAAAATATCGCTGAAACTCCGGAAATTTCAACCGAAAAGCAGAAGCAAATTCATCTTCCGCTCGAAAAAATAAGAAAAAATATGAGGAATGAGTTTTACTGGACCGCAGTAATTTTTGTACTCATAATCCTGTTCTTTCTGCTGGTCGATATGCACTTTTTCAAATTCAAAGTCTATATCATCACTTTGGTGGCCACCATGATGCTGATTACGAGTTTCTATTTCTTTAAATTCTTTCAGCTTTATAAAAATATCAGCGCCATTAATCTTAACACATGGGATTCACTCAAGGATTTAAAATACCAGTTTAAGCTTAATGAGCAATATTATATGGCTTTTTATATTGCGTTTGCACCGTTTGTGGTCTGCGAAATGCTTTTGGTCTTTGACTATACACCTCCTTTGAAAGAAATTACAGGTTTAAGATTCATCCTTACATTTCTGTCCACCTGCATCGGGACATTAGGTGCGCTGTATTTTTTCGGTAAGTTTTGGTTTCAACGGTATTATGGAAAATATTTCAACCAGATTTATAAAATCATTGATGAGCTGAAATAAAAAAAAACTTCCCGGAAATTCGGGAAGTTTTTATTTTCAGTCTGAGGTTAAATGGCCAAACTTATATTGTTTTGATGATCTCGTTCAATGTTGCGCTTGGCCTCATCGCTGCATCGGTTTTGCCGAAATCTGGCTTGTAGTATCCACCGATGTCCTGTGGTTTACCCTGAGCTCCGATTAGTTCTTCATTGATTTTAGCTTCGTTTTCAAACATTGATTTTGCAATTGGTTGGAAAATTGCTGCCATCTCAGCATTTTTAGTCTGGTTGGCTAAAGCCTCTGCCCAGTACATCGCCAGATAGAAGTGTGAACCTCTGTTGTCGATAGATCCCACTTTTCTTGCCGGAGATTTGTCTTCCGCAAGGAATTTTTCGTTCGCTACATCCAATGCATCCGCTAAAATCTGTGCTTTTTCATTATTTTGAGTCTGTGCTAAATGCTCTAAACTCGCTTGTAAAGCCATAAATTCACCCAGAGAATCCCAACGTAAATAACCTTCTTCGATAAACTGCTCGACGTGTTTCGGTGCAGAACCTCCGGCTCCGGTTTCGAAAAGTCCGCCGCCATTCATCAACGGAACGATAGAAAGCATTTTTGCGGATGTTCCAAGCTCAAGAATCGGGAAAAGATCGGTCAAATAATCTCTTAATACATTTCCTGAAACAGAAATAGTATCCAAACCTTTTCTGATTCTTTCTAAAGTTAAAGTCATGGCGTCAACAACGCTCAAAATCTGAATATCGAGGCCTGTGGTATCGTAATCTTTTAAGTATTTTTCAACTTTTTTAATCATTTCGCGGTCGTGCGCTCTCTGATCATCAAGCCAGAAGATTGCCGGAGTGTCGGAAAGTCTTGCTCTGTTTACGGCAAGTTTCACCCAATCCTGAATTGGTGCATCTTTCACCTGGCACATTCTGAAAATATCGCCTTTCTGAACATCCTGTTCCATATAGATATTTCCGTCAGCGTCAGAAACTTTTACTTTTCCGTCAGCGGTCATCTGGAAGGTTTTATCGTGAGAACCGTATTCTTCAGCTTTCTGCGCCATTAAACCAACATTTGGAACCGAACCCATTGTGCGTGGGTCGAGTGCTCCGTTTTTCTTCATATCGTCAATTGCAGCCTGATAGAATCCGGCGTAATTTCTGTCCGGAATCATGGCGATGGTATCTTCTTCCTTGCCTTCTTTATTCCACATTTTACCGCCACCTCTGATGAGTGCGGCCATAGAAGCATCCACGATAATATCGGATGGTACGTGGAAGTTGGTAATTCCTTTATCCGAATTTACCATCGCTACAGCCGGTCCGTTAGCCAAAGCTTTTTCGATGTCGGCCTTAATTTCAGCTTCCTGAGAATTGCCTGCGATTTTATCAAATAGATCCTGAAGTCCGTTATTCGGATTGATATCAAGTTCATTGAACAGATCTGCATATTTTGTGAAAACGTCGTTAAAGAAAACCTGAACCATCGCTCCGAAGATAATTGGATCAGAAATCTTCATCATGGTCGCCTTCAAATGTCCTGAAAGTAAGACGTTAGCTGCTTTGGCTTCAGCAATTGTATCTGCAACGAAACTTTTCAGCGCTGAAAGATTCATTACGGAAGTGTCGATGATTTCTCCCGCTTTCAAAGGCGAAAGTCCTTTCAATTCTTTCACAGAACCATCGTTTCCGAAAAATTCGATTTTGAACTGAGAATCGTTTTCTACAGTTACCGATTTTTCTGTTCCGTAAAAATCGCCGCTGTTCATATGGGCAACTTTCGTTTTAGAATCTGCTGTCCAGATTCCCATTCTGTGTGGGTTGGCTTTTGCGTAATTTTTTACTGCTTTTGGTGCTCTTCTGTCAGAATTTCCTTCTCTCAGAACCGGATTTACCGCACTTCCCAAAACCTTTGCATATTTTGCTTTAATGGCTTCTTCTTCAGCATTTTTAGGCTCAGCCGGATAATTCGGAACTGCAAAACCCTGCTTCTGCAATTCTGCAATTGCTTCATCAAGTTGTGGTGCCGATGCTGAAATATTTGGAAGTTTAATAATATTTGCTTCCGGCGTTGTTGCTAATTTACCAAGTTCTGCCAAAGCGTCTTCAACCTTTTGTCCGTCATTCAGAAATTCCGGGAAATTGGCTAAAATTCTTCCTGAAAGTGAAATGTCTTTGGGCGAAATTTCAATATCTGCAGTTTTAGTAAAAGCTTCAACAATCGGTAAAAAAGAATGGGTGGCCAACATCGGCGCTTCATCGGTCCAGGTGTAGACGATTTTGGATTTTTCTGACATTATACTAGTATTTGTTTTTTAATTTAAGAAACACAAATTTAAGGAATTTTAAAGGAGTACGAAAGTGCGCACGACTGAACTTTAAGATTTATTTAACCTTTGTTTCAAATATTTTTAAGCTTAATATCGCTATTTTTGAGAAACAAAAAAAGAATATTATGGCACAGATTACATTAAAAGGAAATACGGTGCACACCATCGGCGATTTGCCTGAAAATGGATTGACAGTAAAAGATTTTGCTTTGGTAAATGATAAACTCGAGGTAAAAGTATTATCTGATTACGACGGAAAAAAGAAAATCTTTAATATTTTCCCAAGTATTGATACAGGGATTTGCGCAGCGTCTGCAAGAAAATTCAACGAGAGCGCCGGCGATTTGGAAAATACCGTGGTAATAAATGTATCCAAAGATTTACCTTTCGCACTTGGAAGATTCTGTGCAGCTGAAGGTTTGGATCATGTAGAAACGCTATCAGATTTTCGCGGAAGTTTTGGTGATGATTTCGGTGTAACAATTACCGACGGACCAATGGAAGGCCTGCTAAGCCGTGCAGTGATTGTAACCGATGAAAACAATCATGTTATTTATTCCGAACAGGTTCCTGAAATCACAACCGAACCTGATTACTATGCTGCGTTAAACGCGGTAAAGTAAACTTTCGACAAAATTTATGCTTAGAAATCAAAGATTTTCTCCCTGAGAATCTTTGATTTTTTGTCTACGCAAAAAGCGAGATGAGAATTAACCCACTAAACAAATAAAATGAAACGCTCCGGTTCAGCAGATTTGCCGCTTCATTATGGCTATGTTCCGCAATGGCTGTACGAACGCATGTCTAAACTTGGGCTTGCTGTTTTCGAGGTAATTCTTGCCGACTATGGGAAAAATGAAATCATTCGCCGGATGAGTGATCCGTTTTGGTTTCAGAGTCTTGGAGCGGTGATGGGCATGGACTGGCATTCATCCGGGGTCACGACTTCGGTGATGGGCGCGCTAAAAAGAGCAATTAATCCAAATTCCAAAGAACTAGGCATCTACATCGCCGGAGGAAAAGGAAAGTTTTCTAAAGAAACCCCAAACGAACTGCTGAAAATTGCAGATCTCACTGGCCTTAATGGAACTGAACTGGTAAAAGCCAGCAAGCTGTCGGCTAAAGTCGATAATACTGCAATACAGGACGGTTACCAACTTTATACACACAATTTTATTCTTAATGATGAAGGCAGTTGGACGGTAGTGCAGCAGGGAATGAGCGGAAAAGATAAAACCGCACGCCGGTATCACTGGCATTCTGAAAATTTAAAATCTTTTGTAGACGAACCGCACTCGGGGATTTGTGGCAAAAACCAAGGAATCATCCTCGATTTGACTGCCAAATCTGCAGTTGAAAACCGAAAAGGCATCATCGAAATCTCTCACGAGCCTCCAGAAAAAATCATGAAGGAAGTTTCGCTGATTCTTCCTGCCCATCATGATGTGCAGGCCTCGGATGTAAATTTAAAACGTCTCGGGGCAATCCTGTCCATGACCCGCGAAATGCAGCCCGAAAATTTCGAAGATTTACTTTTGCTTAAAGGTGTTGGTCCGCGAACGATGCAAAGTCTGGCCTTGGTTTCCGAAGTAATTCATGGTGCACCGTCCAGATTTCAGGATCCTGCGAGGTTTTCCTTTGCTCATGGTGGGAAAGACGGACATCCTTTTCCGGTTCCTACCAAGATTTATGATGAAACGCTGGATATTTTAAGAACCGGAATCGAAAAATCAAAACTGGGAAATTCAGATAAAATGCAGGCCATCAAAAAACTTCACGAAATTAATGTCAAGCTGGAGGAAAACTTTACGCCGGATTTTGATATTCAGGAAGTAATTGAAGAAGAACGGAACAATTCCTGGCGTTTTGGCGGCAAAACTGTTTTTGGCGATGCGAAACCGCCAGGCAACAGAAAACCTGATGGTGGAATTCAACTTTCGTTGTTTTAAATAAAAGTTCAATAAATCAATAAGAAATCATGGCAAAAACATTCGAAAAAGCAACAGTTCTTAATTTCAAACAAATGATTGATTACGCGCAGGGTGGAGTAGTCAGCAAACAGGTGCTGAAAAACTCAGCCGGGAATATCACACTATTTTCGTTTGATAAGGACGAAGGGCTCAGTGAGCATAGCACTCCCTATGATGCGTTGGTAGAAGTAATTGAAGGAGTGGTGGAAATTACCATTGGTGGTGAAAAATTCACGCTTTCCGAAGGTGATTCTGTCATTATGCCCGCAACGGTTCCTCATTCACTACACGGCGTGGAGAGATTCAAAATGCTGCTGACGATGATTAAAGGATAATTATTCTGGAATATTTACCTTTCAATTTTAATTAATGTTTTTATTCTTTAAAGAAACTTTTTAAAAATAAATTATGGAACCTATAAAAATAGATATCGCAATTTTAGCACCTGTACATAAAGTCTGGGATTATTTCAATAAGCCTGAGCATATTGTGAACTGGAATTTTGCAAGTGAAGACTGGCACTGTCCCAAAGCCTCAAATGATTTACGCGTTGGCGGTAAGCTTGAAACCAGAATGGAAGCCAAGGACGGGAGTTTCGGATTCGATTTTGTGGGAATTTACGATGAAATTATCCCGCTGAAACTCATCCGGTATTATTTGGAAGACGGCAGAAAAGTTGAAGTCTATTTTCAGGAAATTGATGCCAATACCACGAAGGTTACAGAAGTTTTCGATCCTGAAGCGGCCAACTCTGCAGAAATGCAGCGCGAAGGTTGGTATGCAATCCTCGATAACTTCCATAAGTATGTAGAGAATAATTGATTTTGTAATCTTTTAATACAAAAATATTTCTGTTTTTGATGCATTAATGATTTTTAGCAGGTAGGGGCTCGGTCATCATATGGAAATTATTCCTTAATTTTAGGGAAATTAAAAAATCATGACTGATCCGATTACCATTAAAATAACCATTTTGCAGCCTGTACATAAAGTCTGGGATCACTTTTATAATCCTAAACATATCGTAAAATGGAATTTCCCGACAACCAATTGGCAATGCACCAAAGCGCTGAGTGATTTCCGGGAAGGTGGCCGTTTCGATTACCGCCTCGATTATAAAGACAAAAGTTTCGGTTATAATTTTTCAGGCTATATCGACGAAATAAAACTTTTGCAATACGTAAAAAGCCACCTTGATGACGGCAGAAAAATTGAAGTTCTATTTAATAAAATTGATGAAAATACTACTGAAATTATCGAGATCTTCGAGCCGGAACTTCACAATTCCATCGAAATGCAGCGCGTGGGTTGGTACGCCATTCTCGACCGTTTCCATAAATATGTGGAGAAAAACTAAACGCGTTTTTCCGGTCTTATTCCTGATTTTACTCTTGTCTGCATGCAGTAAGAAATCTGAACATCAGGAAGCTAAATCTTTACCCCAAAAGGATGCTGTAACAGCAAAACCAGCACCCCAAGAGCCGCCACTTTCTTATAAAAAATATAAAGGAGCATGGTTTGACATAGCGTATCCCTTTTCATTCAAAGCAGAAAATTCTCAAAAATCTTCAACCAGTATTAACGGTTTCGACAGCGCTGTTTTCACTTCCGCCGATGGCAGCGTTCAGTTTTACATATTCTCGCCTCAATGGACCGGTGACGCAAAAGATATCGCTCTGAAGTCCAACGAAATAAAAACCGATTCGTCAAGTGAAATTATAAACGGATTAACGGTTAAAAGATGGACAATTCAGGCGAAAGACGGCAGCTATTTTCGTTCGTATGAATCAACTTCAGAAACTGAAAGTAATATCAACAAGATTTTCGGGATTAAATATTCTTCGCAGAAAGAACTTGATCGATACAGGCAGGCTTATCTGCATTTCAAAAATTCATTGCAGCAGTATGCGGACTAAGTATGAACATAATAGAAAAATATATCGCCCAGTTTCCGGAGAATGTTCAGGATATTTTAAATGAAATTCGGCAGATTATTCTGGAAGAAGCTCCCGAATCCACAGAAAAAATTGCTTACGGAATGCCGGGTTTTTATCTGAACAAAAAACCTTTGGTGTATTTTGCAGCCTACAAAAACCATATCGGATTTTATGCAACTCCCACGGGCCACGAAGAATTTAAAAGAGAACTTTCAGTCTATCAATAGGGAAAAGGTTCAGTACAGTTTCCTTTAAAAGATGAAATACCTTATCAGCTGATTCATAAAATAGTGAAATTCAGGAAAAATAAATCTCAAAAATCATAAAAAAACAACATATTAAAAATGAAAAATAACATATTTCCATGTCTTTGGTTTGATGCAACCGGCAACGAAGCTGCAAAATTTTATACCGATGTTTTCGGAGGAAAAGTTACAGCAGATACACCGGTAGTCATCAATTTCGAGCTTTTTGGCCAGAAATTCATGATTCTCAATGCCGGTCCGCAGTTTGAAAAAAACGCTTCCGTATCATTCATGGTTCTTTGCGAAACAGAAAATGAGGTTGAAAAATACTGGAAACCACTTTCTGATGGCGGAATCGTACTAATGGAACTCGGCGAGTATCCCTGGAGCAAAAAATACGGTTGGGTACGCGACAAATACGGTGTTACGTGGCAGGTTTACCTGGGCGAAAAACAGGGCGCACAGAAAATAATTCCGACGCTGATGTACATTCACCAGAATAATGGTAAGGCGATGGAAGCGATGGAATTGTACACAAAAATTTTCCCGGATTCAAAGATTGGGAGCGTCCTGAAATATGACGAAGGCGTAGGAAACGAAAGCCATGAAGTTCCGGAAAATATTCAGCACGCGCATTTCGAAATTGACGGTTACAGTTTTTTCTGTATGGATAATTCTTATGACCATAAATTTGACTTCAACGAAGCGATTTCTATGGTCGTGATGACCAATGACCAGGAAGAAACAGATCATTTGTGGAATTCACTGATTGCCGATGGCGGAAGAGCAAGTATGTGTGGCTGGCTGAGGGATAAATTCGGTATGAGCTGGCAGATTGTTCCTAAAAAACTTATTGAACTTATGAATGATTCGGATCCCTTTAAATCACAAAAAGTAATGCAGGCGATGATGACGATGCAGAAAATTGTAATTTCAGATCTGGAAAAGGCATATCAATCTTAATAAAAGTTATGAAAATACTCGAATTTAGAACTCAGATTAGTGCACCCGCTGAAAAAGTATGGAAGGTACTTTTTACACAGGATGAAAACAGAAACTGGCCTTCAGCGGTTAATGAGGGAACTTATTTTGAAGGAACCTGGGAAGAAGGCAGTGTGATGAGGTTTCTGGATGATGAGAACAATGGAATGTATAACAGCGTAGAAAAAAACATTCCTAACAAAGAACTCACCATGAAACACTTGGGCTGGATTTACGATGGCGAGCTCAGTCCGCAGAATTGGGAAGATTCTACGGTAACCTATCTTCTTGAATCCAACGAAAACGGCACACTTCTTACTGGAAAAATAAATGCTTTGGATGAATTTGTGGATTTCTTTAATTCTAAATATCCTTCAAATTTCGAAAAAGTAAAAAAACTATCAGAATCATCAACTTAAACTCCTAAATCATGGAAACACTTAGTTATAAAACCACAGTAAAAGCACCCATTCAGAAGGTTTGGGATATGCTTTGGGCACCTGAAACATATGAGGCATGGACGCATTTTTTTTCACCAGGCTGCCAGTTGAAAACAGACTGGGAAATCAATGGAAAAACCTATTTTCTTGATGCTACCGGAAACGGAATGGTGTCTACCATAAAAAGTATAAACCCTCCTTTTGAAGTGGTTTTCAGTCATTTAGGAACATTTAATAATGGGATAGAAGATACCCAAAGCTGCGAAGTAAAGGAATGGAGCGGTGCCGAAGAACAGTATTTCCTGCGTGCTGTGGATGAAAATACTACGGAGATTCAGGCGATTGTACACGCAGAACAAAAATATGAGGACCATATGAGCAATGGTTTTACCAAAGGTTTCGAAGTGCTCAGGAAATTAGCAGAACAGTAGTCAGCAACAAAACGGAAACAGGTAATTTCCGTTTTTTCATGCAGAACTGTTTTTTTTAAATCCTTACTTTTACAGCCCAAAACCGAATCCGGTATCTTATAATGAAGAATTACTATTATTTTCTGAGCGTAAAGGAAAATGCTTCTGAAGAAGACATTAAAAAAGCCTACAGGAAATTATCCCTGAAATACCATCCCGACAAAAATCCCAATGACGAGTTCTTTGCGCACCGGTTCATGGAGATTCAGGAAGCTTATGAAACGCTGGGCGATAAAGAAAAAAGAAGAATTTACGATGATAATTTAAGCCACCAGGAAAGAACTTTTAGGTCCAATCTGCCGCCAGTTATTAAATCTTTTGCAGTAAACAAAGTGAATGTGCAGAAAGGCGAAGAAATAATTATCACGTGGCAGACTCAGCATGCAGATGTGGTAAAAGTGTTGCCTTTCGGTCTCGAAAAAAGTTATGGTGAGAAAAAAATTAAGATTACCGAATTCAAGGAGGGCAAATTTCAGCTGCTACTGCACGCAACCAATACGCTGCTTAATAAAACTGTAGTACGCGGCATCACCGTGAATCAGGTTTTCGAAACGGATAAAGAAAAATTCAGAAATGAGGTAGAAGAACTTTTCAAGCCTCAGCGACCGTCGCCTACAAATCCCGGTGGGCAGCCCAAAGCATTAAAGATTGTTTTGGCAGTTATCTTTCTTGTAGTTGCAATCCTGCTTTTAGTGAAGACTTTTGGTGGGTAATTTTTCAGAAACGTAAAACTTTTCATTAAGATATTAAGCAATTTTAAGCCTTCCAGGACATTTTTTACAGCGTTTTCCTTTCTTAAATTTCTTACAGCACTTTTTCTTATCACAGAACATTTCTTCTGTTTGATGATAGTACGGAGTTAAAGGCGCAATTTTGAAAGGGATGATTGGTGAATTCATGGTGCAAATGTAATTCTAATTTAGAATAAATCAAAATAGCATGAAGTATTTTTTATGGTCTGCGCATGAATTTATCAATTGTACTGTTCATCAAAAAATTGTATTTTTACGAACCTTTATTTCTAAATAAATCCAGTAAAAATAATGAACACTACACAGTTTGTAAACCGCCACATTTCTTTAAACGAAGCCGATAAACAGGCAATGTTACAGGAAATTGGTGTTTCGGGTATTGATGAACTAATTGCCCAAACCATTCCAGATTCCATCCGTTTAAAAGAGGAATTAAACATTTCACCTGCACTTTCGGAGTACGAAATGTTGGCGCATTCTAAAGAATTGGCAGCCAAAAACTCCCTTTTCGATAACTACATCGGATTCGGTTATCACAATACCATTTTGCCGAGCGCAATTCAGCGTAATATTCTCGAAAATCCATCCTGGTACACCGCTTACACTCCTTATCAGGCAGAAATCGCGCAGGGAAGACTGGAAGCGCTGCTCAACTTCCAAACGGTTGTTTGCGATTTAACAGGTTTCAAACTGGCAAATGCTTCTCTTTTGGATGAATCTACTGCGGCCGCGGAAGCAATGCACATGTTCTTCGAAAGCCGAACCAAAGACCAGAGAAAATCTGAAGCCAAAAAATTCTTCGTTTCAGAATTGGTACTTCCTCAAACGGTTGCTGTTTTGAAAACTAAAGCAGAAGGGCTGGGAATCGAGATCGTTGAAGGTGATCATGAGAATCATAATTTTGATGAATCTTATTTCGGAGTTTTGCTGCAGTATCCGGGTAAAAACGGAATTGTACTCGATTATACCGAAAATATTAAGAAATATAAAGAAATCAACCTGCAGGTTGTAGTTGCCTGCGATCCAATGGCGTTGGTAAAACTGAAGTCTCCTGCTGAGATGGGCGCTGACTGTGCGGTGGGAACTACCCAACGTTTCGGTATTCCGATGGGTTACGGTGGGCCTCACGCTGCATTTTTCGCCTGTAAAGAAGATTATAAGAGAGATATTCCGGGAAGAATCATTGGTGTTTCCCAGGATGCGTACGGCAGACGTGCGCTGAGAATGGCACTTCAAACCCGTGAACAGCATATTAAAAGAGAAAAAGCAACTTCAAATATCTGTACAGCGCAGGTGCTTTTAGCGGTGATGGCTGGGATGTACGCGGTTTATCACGGTCCGAAAGGTCTTAATTTCATCGCAGACCAAATCCATTTCAAAGCCAATGCACTTAATGCAGGCTTAAAAGCTTTAGGTTATGATATTGTAGAAGAGCCGGTTTTCGATACCGTAAAGTTCAGAATGAACGAGGAAGAGAAAAAATCTTTGATGTTTTTGATGCTTGATCGTAAAATCAATCTTAATTATTTCACCGATGGATTTGTGAGCATCGCCTTAAATGAAACCACAACTTTAGAGAAACTGCAGTCTCTGTTTGATGCCTTTGCGCAGTTTAAAGACAAGCAGAGCTTCAAACTTACGCTTAAAGAAGAAATTCTGATTCCTGAACAGTCTCTAAGAAATGATGAAATTCTGAAAGAAGATGTTTTCAATAAATATCATACAGAAACCGAGCTGATGCGTTACATTAAACGTTTAGAAAGAAGAGATCTTTCTTTAACGCATTCGATGATTTCTTTAGGTTCATGTACCATGAAGCTTAATGCCGCTACACAAATGTTGCCGATTTCCTGGCCCGAGTGGGGCAATGTACACCCGTTTGTTCCTACAGAACAGGCCGGTGGATATCAGCTTCTAATCAAAGAATTGGAGAAAGATCTTGCGGAAATTACTGGTTTCGCCGGAACTTCACTGCAACCTAATTCAGGCGCTCAGGGCGAATATGCTGGATTGATGGTGATTCGTGAATACCACAAATCACGTGGAGAAAGCCACAGAAATATTGTTCTTATTCCGCAGTCTGCACACGGAACCAATCCAGCTTCTGCGGTAATTGCAGGGATGAAAGTGGTTGTTGTTAAAAATCTTGAAAGCGGAGAAATCGATTTCGAAGATTTGAAAGCAAAAGCAGAGCAGCACGCGGAAAATCTTTCTGCGGCAATGATTACTTATCCGTCAACTTATGGATTCTTTGATGATAACATTAAAGAAATCACAAAACTGATTCACGACAACGGCGGACAGGTTTATATGGACGGCGCGAACATGAATGCGCAAGTAGGTTTCACTTCTCCGGGAAATATCGGGGCCGATGTTTGCCACCTGAATCTACACAAAACCTTCGCTATTCCTCACGGTGGTGGTGGTCCGGGTGTTGGCCCGATCTGCGTTGCGGAACATTTGGTGAAGTTTTTACCATCGAACCCTAACATTAAAATCGGTGATAAAGAAGCCATCGAAGCTATTTCTGCTGCACCTTACGGGTCATCATTGGTTTTAAACATTTCTTATGCTTACATCAAAATGCTCGGAACTGCCGGTTTGAAAAAATCTACAGAGCACGCAATCCTGAACGCCAATTACCTGAAAGAAGTTTTGGCAGAACATTTCCCTATTCTTTACGCAAATGCTGCAGGAAGAGTCGCTCACGAATGTATCGTAGATTTCCGTCAGTTTAAACCGCTTGGAATTGAAGTGGCTGACGTCGCAAAACGTTTGATGGATTATGGATTCCATGCGCCTACAGTGAGTTTCCCGGTTGCCGGAACTTTGATGATTGAGCCAACAGAATCGGAAAGCAAAAGAGAAATCGACCGTTTTGCTGAAGCTTTAATCTCCATTAAAAAAGAAATCGAAGAAATCGCCGAAGGAACTGCTGATGCAGCTAACAATGTGTTGAAAAATGCTCCTCATACTGAACAGGTAGTGATTTCAGACGCGTGGGACAAGCCTTACAGCCGTGAAAAAGCTGCGTATCCTCTGGAATGGGTGAGAGATCACAAATTCTTCGCAACGGTTTCCCGTGTTGATGAAGCTTACGGTGACAGAAACTTAATCTGTACCTGCGCACCAATTGAATCATATATGTAAATCATCATTTATAATAACGAATCCCCTTCAGTTTTGAAGGGGATTTTTTTGATTTAAAGAGTCTTTCAGATAAAACGTATGCGGAAACTGAACGGAGCGAAGCTAAAGATTAGTCATTTGCAGGAAGTTCTTCAAAATTTAATTTTTGAGAGGTTTAGTAATATCCGCAAACTGGTTGATAATTTCATCACATTTTTTAAGTATTTGGATTTTATATCGTTCGTCAATGTTTTTTAACTCTTTATCCAATTTTTGTAAATAGTCTTTGTTAAATTTGTTTCTTTCATCTCCAATTGGATAAAAACTGAAATCATTGCAATATTTTTCGAAAATGTCCAGTCATAAAAAAAATTCCCAAACTTCAGTTCGGGAGTTTTCTGTCATATTCTAGATCATTCAGGCTAATTATTCTATAATGAATTTAGAAGAATATGAAGTTCCTTTATTTGTAGTAACCGTAATAATATACGCTCCAGCTTTCAGATTCTCAAGATTTAGAGTGGCATCTGATGTGTTTTTTGTGAATACATTCTGGCCTACCATATTATAAATCTGGATTGTTGAAGCTTTTTCACCATTCGGAAGATTGAAGTGCAGATTGGTTTTTACAGGATTAGGATATACTGCAATATTTCCTTTTTTCACGCTGCTTACCGCCATATTTGCTTCATTGATTTTAATGTTGTCAATATAGGCATCACCACCGAAATTATCATGTAGGAAATTCATCCCTTCCAGATTGATCTGTGTGAAGTTTGGAGTCGTATAAATTAATGTCCCGTCAATGAAATACTTTATTTCATTTGCAGATACTTTTACCGTTACCTTATACCATTGGTTAGGCTGCCACGAAATCCCCGTGTCTTCCATGTCGTAATCTATGCTGGTGATAACATGTAGAGTACCGGAATAATCAAAAGCTAAATCAAATACCGGATAGTATTCTTCATCAGCACTGATTCCGTAGGCTGCCATTTCAAAAATTGAACCGTCAGTTTCTGTAACCAAAACATCAAAAGAGATGGTAGTGTCATTATAATCCAACGGCTGATCAAAACTTTTCTGTGCACCAATAATCGGGAACATCTGTCCACCATACGCATCGGTATATCCATTTTTAAATGAGTAGATTCCTGCACTGAATTTTTCAGCAGAAACTACCTGGTTTTCAACGAAATTACCTTCGCCATCATCAGTGATTTGCCAGGAATTCTGTCCATTCAAACTTCCCAACTGGTAACCTTCGGAAGTTTCAAATGAAATTTGGTTTTGTGCGTAAACACTGCTGCAAAAAAACGCAGCAGCAAGAAAATATAAATTCTTCATAAATAATTTTTTGCAATGATAGCACAAGATAGGTGAAGATGCAACTGGGAAATGAGAGAAAATTTCCGTATGTAGAAGGTGTTTTTATTAATAAATCCCGAATTTCACAAAACGGATGAGTTGTTTTTTTTAGTAATATTTTTCAAGAATATAATTAAAGATTCTTTAGGCTTTTCGCAGCTGCGTTCTATCTGGATTTCAAAAGGCAAAACCATTTTACCGACCCAATAAAAAATGTATTTTTGAAGGATGGATTTAAACAGGATTTTTACCAACCAACGCACCGGACAAAACGAAGCAACCGCTGCTTCAAGAACGGATTTTCAGAGAGATTTTGACCGGATTATTTTCTCGGCCGCATTCCGCAGGCTGCAGAATAAAACTCAGGTTTTCCCGCTCCCCGGAAGTGTGTTTGTTCATAACCGTTTGACGCATTCTCTTGAAGTTTCGTCAGTAGGAAGAAGTTTAGGAAGTGCCGCGGGTGATTTTATTTTCAATAATTACGAAAAGGACCTCGGCGAAAATGCAAAGAATTTTTACCAACACAATCTGCAGAACGTAATTGCGGCAGCCTGTTTATGTCATGATGTTGGGAATCCGGCGTTCGGGCATTCCGGTGAAGATGCCATTGCCAGCTATTTCGAGAAAAATGAAAACGACCTTAAACCAAAATTTACAGAAAAAGAATGGGCAGATCTGGTCAATTTTGAAGGAAATGCCAATGCAATAAGGGTTTTAACCCATCAGCAGAACGGCAAAGATGAAGGCGGAACCCAGCTTACTTTTACCACGCTGGCAAGCATCGCCAAATATCCCTGCGAAGCCATCGCCAAGAAAAAAGGAATCATCCACAGAAAAAAGTTCGGGTTTTTTCAGAATGAAAAAAATACGTTTCTGGAGATTGCCAAAGGCGTGAATTTAATCCCGGAAAACGAAGAACCTGTCATCTTCAAAAGGCATCCATTCGTGTGGCTGGTTGAAGCTGCCGATGACATCTGCTACAACATTATCGATATGGAAGACGCGCACCGCCTCGGAATTGTCTCGACTTCCGACTGCGAGAATCTTTTTCTGGACCTCATTAAATCTGAAAATCAAAATATCGGAAGGGTAGAAGACAAACTCACGATTCTGACCAATTCGAACGAAAGAATTTCCTATTTAAGGGCGAAAGTCATCAACGCACTCATCAATAAATCTATTGAACTTTATCAGCAGAACTTTTCTAAAATTTTAGACGGGAGTTTAGACAGGGCTTTGCTCGATTTTTATAAATCAGATAATCCTGCTTTACAGGAAATTGAAGATTTTTCGATCGCTAAAATTTACAACCACAAAAATGTAATCGAGATTGAAAACGCAGGTTACAATGTAATGTATGAGTTGCTGAATCATTTTATTCCGCCCGTTTTAAAGCCAAAAGATCAGCGGAAATCTTATGATAAAATGGCGCTTAAGCTTTTGCCGCAACAGTTTGTATATGATGAAGGCACAGATTACCAGAAAGTGTTGGGCGTTATTGATTTTGTATCGGGAATGACCGATAATTTTGCGACCGATCTTTACCGTAAAATTAAAGGAATAGATATCGGCATGACCGTGTAGTTTCGGTAAAATTTACTATCTTTCAGAAGTTCTTTATAAACCATAAAAAAAATTAAACAATGACATTTTTTGGCGTACTTATTTTTCTGGGCCTCGTCGTCCTTTTCGCATCATTTTTTACCGTCAAGCAGGCCACAGCGGCCATTGTAGAACGCTTGGGGAAATTTCATTCTGTCCGCCACGCCGGACTTCACCTAAAAATCCCCTTTATCGATCAGGTGGCTAAAAGAATGAACCTGAGAATCCAGCAGCTCGATGTAATTATTGATACCAAAACACTCGATAACGTGTTTATCAGAATGAAAGTTTCTGTTCAGTATCAGGTAATCAAAGAACAGGTAGCAGATTCTTTTTATAAGCTTGAAAATCCCGAAAACCAAATTACATCCTACGTTTTCGACGTGGTAAGAGCTGAGGTTCCAAAACTGAAACTTGATGATGTCTTTGTGCGTAAAGATGATATTGCGATTGCGGTGAAAGGTGAACTTCAAGAAGCGATGCAGAGTTACGGATACGATATCATTAAAGCCCTTGTAACTGATATTGATCCAGATGAACAGGTGAAACACGCCATGAACAGAATTAATGCCGCCGAGCGTGAAAAAACCGCTGCCGAATATGAATCTGAAGCGCAGAAAATCCGAATCGTTGCTGTTGCAAAAGCTGAAGCAGAATCCAAAAAACTTCAGGGGATGGGTATTGCCGACCAAAGAAGAGAAATCGCCAAAGGTCTGGAAGAATCGGTAAAAATGCTGAACGAAGCTGGAATAAGCTCTCAGGAAGCCTCCGCACTGATTGTTGTAACCCAGCATTACGATACGTTACATTCGATTGGAGCCAATAACAGAAGCAATTTGGTGCTCCTTCCTAACTCACCAAGCGCAGCAAGTTCTATGCTGAATGATTTGGTGGTTTCTATGGCCGCCACCCAGAAAATGGAAGAAACGGGCAAGGGCGATTATCCGCCAACTGGTAAGCATTTGCATTAAAAATCAAATTCCCGAAATCAAATTTCGGGAATTTTTTTATTTTAAATCTTTCGTTTTATACGGAAATCGAACTGCTGCCGCTTTCATCAGTGAGTTGGTTAGTTTTTCTGCTGATACAAATGTTCCACCCGTTTGCCAGTTATAATTCCAGAACATTTTTCCGCTTGCTTTGTCGGTTAGTGATAAATCTACAGTTGTAATTTTTGATGGAGCAGCGTAGCCCGTAAGCAGACTGGTGAAAAAGGCTTCTCCATTGGTAAGTGGCTTAGCCAGGGAAACTCTGGAACTTACCACCGCATCAACTCCCAATAAAACGGCCAGATCCTGATAGCTTCTGCCTGCTAAACTGGTGACATTATTATCTGTGAGAATCTTATTAGTTTCCTCGGGATTCTGTGTCTTAATGAAGATTTTATTGTTAATTTGGTTAGCATTAAGATAGTTTACCAATGCACTCTGAAACCTCTCGCTTTCAATTACCTCCTGTTTTTTAATAGCGGCCGCTTCTTTTGCTGATTTAATTTCGATAATTACCTTCGGCGGAAGCACTGCAATAAGGCGGTGAGTGTTTGCAGTCTGTTGAAAGTTTGTAGCCTTATACACAGGTTCACAGCTTGTTAGGGAAAGGATGCCTACAAGTAAAAATGGTAATATTTTCTTCATAAATTATTTTTATCAAAAGTAATTTAATTTCTCAGAAATTTATATATTTAGCAAAAATAATTATATGACAAAACTGCTTACTTTCTTATCCCTCACGGCTTTTGCTTTGGGATTTTCCCAAAATTTTAATCCAGCACAATATCCGAAAGGAGTTTACGAGACCTATGAAGATTTCAGAACGAAAACACCAAGTGCCAGCCCAAATCTTTCTGCAGCAATTACTGATGATCAGATTGCTTTCCGCTTCAATAATTTAGATGATAAAGGAAAGAAACTGAAAAAAGCTTTTGCAGTATCTGATGGGCAGAATGTTTATATCCACGTAGTAAACCTTATTAAAAAGTTTAATTCTGAAGATAAAGGACAGGGTTACGATGGTGGAATTTACTACCTCAAAGCTGAAAACAAAGGCGGTTATTTATTTGTGAGAGATTATTTTACTAGTAACAGCGCGGCCATGTGGGGCGGAATAATTGCTGCTGCTGCTGCAAGAAGAACCAAAGGCGTAATTTATGATGAAGAGAAAGAATCCTTCAATCTATTCAAAAATATTGAGGAGTTTAAGACTTTTATGCAAGTTAATCACCCTAACATAGTCCTCGATCTTGAAAAAGGAAAAGGAGATGCTAAACTTGATGAAGGTGAAATTGAAGCTAAAAACCTTGAACTTATTAAAAGCGCTTAAAACCACATTAAACTCCCGAACGGGAGTTTTTTTATTTCTCAAATTTCAACTTTCCGGTAAGCAGTTCAAAAAACATCTTAAAGTCGGCGATCAATGTAAACAACGGATAAGTAAAACTCGTAGGTTTATTCTTTTCAAAAACGTAATGACTGAAGGCTGAAATACCCCACCCGAAAATCGGGATATACCAAAGAAACCGTTCCTTACCCGATTGCAGGACATAAATAATTACAGCAAAAACCAAGAGCGTACCCGCAAAATGAAATATGCGGGTTAATTTTTTGTTGTGTTGGCTTAGATAATAAGGATAAAATTCTTTGAAGGTTTTTATTCGCTCACGCATTATTTTTAATTTAAATCTCCGTTTAAGTCGTTATTCAGTTTACTGTTTTTGAATCCGTAAGAGAAATAAATAATCATGCCAATGGCAAACCATAATAAAAACCAAAACCAGTTGTTATGCGTCATTCCCGTGAGCAGATAAAGGCATGAACTGAGACCGATAAGCGGAATCAGTGATAAATTCCTTACAAACGCCAGAACGCATAAAATCAGGTTAATCAGAATATAAACAATAATCGAAATACGGAATTCACCTTCTGCTGGATCATGCCAATCGGTTAGGTTATGGAAGAATTCCGGCTGCCACCAGTAGAAGAAAAACAGGCCTCCAAGGAACGTTACCGGAAATATGAATCTCGCATTAATATAAGGCAGATGGAATCTTCCTTTCAGTTTTTGTTTCGCCGGAAGCAGCAATACGCCGCCGCAGACCAGAACGAAAGCGAAAATTGTCCCGATACTCGTGAAATCCAGGATAAACGATTTATCGGTAAAAAGAATAGGAACTCCGACCACGAGCCCTGTAACGATGGTGGCGTAAGACGGTGTTTTATGTTTCGGATGAATAGTCATGAATTTCTTTGGCATCAGTCCGTCGCGGCTCATGGCGTACCAGATTCGCGGCTGCCCCATCTGGAACACGAGTAAAACAGTGGTAATCGCAATAATGGCTCCCAAAGACACTACAAACTCCATCCATGGAACATTTGCGTTCGAACCGGCAAAAATAAAAGCCAGCGGATCGCCGATACCGTCAAATTTGCGGTAATCTACCATTCCGGTGAGTACCAAAGTCAGCAGAATATAAATTACCGTGCAAAGTACCAGCGAAATAATCATCCCGCGGGGCAGGTTTTTCTGAGGATTTTTAGTTTCTTCAGATAAAACACTTAAAGCATCAAAACCAATGTAAGCAAAGAAAACGCCTGAAACGGCACTCATAACGCCGGCAAAACCGTTTGGCATAAACGAAGGAGCTCCTGTATCAGCACTTGCCGGAAACCAGTTATCGGTATTAAGATAAGCGACGCCCACCGCAATCACGAGCAGGATGATAAAGAGCTTAAGAAGAACAAAAATATTATTAAAATTTTTAGATTCCTTCACGCCGACATAACAAAGCCAGGTAATTAAACCATTGATAACCAAAGCAGGCACATCAACAATAAATTTTAAATTCCCAATGAGCGGTGCGCTCTTCCAGGCATTCAGAAGTTCTTTGTTTTCAGAACCGCCAAGAAATGCTTTTTTGGCTTCGGTATAGCTGCACGTTAAATAATCGGGAATATGAACACCGATTCTTTCCATAAAGCTCGTGAAATAATCGCTCCAGGAAAAGGCAACATAAATGTTTCCGAAAGAATATTCCATAATTAAAGCCCATCCGATAATCCAGGCAATCAATTCACCGAAACTCGCGTAGGCATACGTGTACGCAGAGCCGGCCTGGGGAATCCGGCTGGCAAATTCGGCATAGCAAAGTGCTGTAAAACCGCAGGCAAAACCGCAGATGACATACAGGATGATCACGCCGGGTCCGCCACGGAAAACTGCTTCGCCCAAACTGCTGAAACTTCCTGCGCCAATGATGGCTGCAATTCCGAAGAATACAATATCCCAAACTCCCAAAACACGCAGCAACCCCGATGAGTGCTCGCTTTCACTGTACTGTTTTCTTCTGAAAAGCTGATTCATAAAAAAGATAATTTACACAAATGTAAAAGAAAATTCTAAAAATCATATTTTTTTTGTTTCAGGATAATAAAAATGGTAAATTTTTGGTTCTTAATAATGTCGTAATTTTGACCAAACATTTTTTTGATGCGGAAGATTTATTTTTTACTCTTTATTTTATCATTTGTCTCAGGCTTTACCCAATCTGTAAATCTTATTAATCCTGCGGATAATGCAGCATATCCTGCACAGCAGTATTTCTGTACTGGCGAAAGTTTCAATTTAAAAGTTGATGCGGTGGCTACTTCCACGGGCGATTATCAAATGACAAGTGTTTTGCCTTCTGCGTTTCCATTGTCTGCTGGCTCAATTCCTATCAATTTTCCTGCAACAGGTTCTAATAAATTCAGTGAAGCTTTTCCCATAGGTTTTACCTTTAGCTTTTACGGAAAAGATTATACTAAAGCGGTGATGGGAAGCAACGGAAGACTCGTGTTTACCAACAATCCTGAACTGGAGAATCTTAAAGACATCAATACCTATACCGACCGTACCTACAGCGGAGTTACGGGATATAATACCTATTCAGCACTGCCTTCTAAGGATTATAACAAAATTTTTAAAAACAATACTTCTCAGGAACTTAATCTGGCGCAGATATTTTTTGGCTATACCGATCTTGTTCCACGCTCACAGAACTCCAGCGTTACTTATCTCTACAAAAATATAAATGTAGGTGGTGTGAACGGTCTTATAGTTTCTTTCCAGAATCAAATCAGAACGAACGGTACTGGCGGAATTTCGAGTAGCAGTTATTTCAGTAATATTTTATTGCTTGAAGACGGCAGAATTGTGATTTACGTGAATAATAAAACGGAAGATACTTACAATGCCATTTTGGGTATTCAGAATGAGGATGCTACTAAATTTAAAGTTCCCGCGCACAGCAATGCTATTTATAATTATAACAACGGTCCCTGGAAAAGCGAAGGGAATGCCTGGCTATTTACTCCGAATCAAAATCTTACCCCTAAATTCAAATGGTATCAAAATTCAACTTTATTGAGTGAAAACAGCAATACATTAAATAATTTTGCTCCCAATGCAAATGATGTTCTGAAAGTGGAAGTAACCTTTCACGATTCTTCAGGATCTCAGGTTGGTGCACCGGTTTCTGATCAGGTAATTTTTAAAAAGGTGAATACACCGGTGATTGAAGCTACTCTGGATTGTTCTTATGAAATGAAAGTTTCTGATGCTACTTATGATCCTGCGTTAAAATATACTTGGTACAAAGTAGGAGATCCAACGCCTATAAGGACTGATCGGGTTTATCCAATTCATCGTACTACACAAACAACTGGAGATTATTATGTGAAAGTCACTAAACCGGATGGTTCCCCAATTTGTTCTTCCGGTGATGAAAGTAACCGATTGACCTATGACAAACAACGTTTCCCGGTTTTTATAAGTACTAGTTATCTTGCGTGTGATAATACAGGATTAACCTCAAAAACCATTAATTTATATCAAATTTATTACCCGAAATATGATCCGGCTTCGGGTAGAGAACCTTATATCATTAAATTCTATACGAGTACAGGAGGCGGTACCGGAGTAGAAGTTCCTGATCCAGAGAATTTTGTACTTCCAGCCAATCCCAATTTGCATTTGGGATTTTCGGTTTTCGAAGGTTCGGGTATCAACAGTTGCCATTCCGGGGCATTGACCATTGGTTTTCTGAGCATGCCTGCTACTGAAAATATTTCACTTTGTGCATCAGCGACGACCTTCGACTTGAAAACCTATTTCCAGAAACCTTCGTATCCCTTTTATTTTTATCAGTACAATTATACCGGTGGAAGCAGTGCAGGCGATGGTAGTGCGGTAGATGTAAACAAACAAGTGGTAGTAAAAACTACAATTCCCGGTGGCTGTTCGGTAACTACTACCGTGAGTTTCATACGGGGAACAGCGACTGTATTGCCAATTGTTCCAATGCAAGAGCGTTGCGCAGGTTCGGATAATAATACAAACCGTTTTGATTTTAATGAAATCAAAAATTTTTTAGATTCAACTGGCGAATTTGATATTAAATTTTATAAAAAAGATAATGATGCTGAAATTATTCCGGGCGCAACAGGAACCGCAAATCTGAACACGGCTGGCTTCTTTTGGACTGGCACAACAGGCGATTATGTCGTTTACGCCAAAGCTTTTAACAAGGTTGATCCTACTTGCTTTGCAGTATCAAAGGATATTGTTTTAAGAGTTTATTTAAAACCCTCCAAAAGCAGTTCTGCTGATTCATTTTTAAATAAAACAGCATGTGGAATTAGTTCTATAGACCTCACCATAAATAATGTTTTTGATGTAATTAATTCCATTGATCATGGTCAAATTCCAACGATGAAATACTTTGATGGAAGTGGAGTACAACTTACCGGGACAGAGATCACCAATTACCAAATCAGCAGAGGAATCCCTTATCTTGAAATTCAAAATGGTGTTTGTTTGCCACCATTAAAATTAAATTTCAATATCGTAAGCCAGCCATTTCCATTAATGAGTCCTGCTGATGAAACCCTTTGCGATGATAAAGACGGCAACTCGGATGGAAAAGTTTCTATAAATATTGCGGCGGATAGTTTTAAGCAAAAATTTACTTCTAATATTAGCAATGCTACTTTTAAATATTATGATGGTGCAACGCTGATCCACACCAGTACGAACACCGGAGATACGTTCAATTATTCGGTTTCCAATAACAAAACCATTAAGGTTACGGTTTCTAATGCTACTTATTGTGCGGCAAATGAGGAGATCATCTATTTTGTGAATACTCCTAATGCGATACAGTTTTCCGGGAATACTGCCCTTTGTTTTGGAGATGACCTTAATTTTAACATCGAAAATTTCAGTGATTTTTCATCGGTTAAACTCCTTTCTCCTGACGGAACTGAAATTTCGATGAGCTCGAGTAATACAATTCCTTATTCGGAGGTTCGTTTCGGGGAAACTTATACCTTAAAAGCGGAAAATATTTTAGGTTGTGTATCGGAATTCACATTTAAACCTTCCAATAGCAATCAGCCAAAAATCGACTTGATCAATCAAATCAATAATTCCATTGAAGTGATTGCTAACGGCGGGGTAAAACCTTATAAATATTATTTCAACGGTGTTGCTCAATCCTCAAATGTTTTGATGAATCCAACTGCATCTTCGTATGAAATTCAGGTGGAATCTGCTACAGGATGTCTTGGTGCACCGAAAACCATTTACTTCATTAGAATCAACAATGCCTTCACCCCAAATGCTGATGGAATTAATGATGTCTGGAAAATTGATAATCTTGACAAAATGGAAAATGTTTCCGTAATCATTGTAGACCGGTACGGAAATAAAGTTTTCGAATCAACAGACAAGAGAAAAGTAGTGTGGGACGGTAAGTTTTCGGGTCGTTCGCTGCCAACTTCAACGTATTGGTATACCGCGACGTGGTTCGATCCGGTGACGCAAAAATCTGAACAGCGGCAAGGCTGGATTCTGATGAAAAACCGTAATTAAGACGATTGTTTTTTAACTCATTTTCAATAGACTCCGGTTAAAAAAATACAGTTATCCACATTTCCACAATATGTAATTTATGTTGTGCAGGCAATAAGTTTTCCTTATTTTCGTTGACTAAATGTGGAAAGCGGTAAGGATTCTCTTATCCTTCATACAACGCTCCCGATTCAATTCAACACCTTTCTGAAAACCAGGATTAAATGAATTCAAAAAAAATTATTATTGCGGCAGCCATTTTCTATTACGGATTATCTGATGCCCAGCAATCCCAATATTTCAGCGACCGCGAAAATTACCGTTTCAGTCTCGCCGAAAATCTTTATCAGAACAAAATCTACAGCGCTTCTCAGTTTGAATATGCCCGCCAGTATTTCTACAACGGCGCACTTTCTAAATCCAGAAAAGAAGCTTCGCAGTTTTTTGACAATGTAATTGGGGTGATTTTAAGAAAAAATCATGCAGAACAGGGCCTGGAAGCTTTTATTAAAGAATATCCGAACTCCGCTTATTTTGCGCAGGCAAACCTACCGCTGGCAGATTATTATCTGGCGCAAAAAGATTTTGATAAAGCACTGGAAACATTAAATAACGTTAACCAATACCAGCTTTCGAAAGACGAAAATACGCAGTATATCATGAAACTTGGTTATGCAAAATTCATGACCGGAGATTCTGCAGGTGCCATTGAAGCCCTAGAAGAAGCTTATAAAAATGCCGAAGATACCGACAAATCCGATATTGCGTATATGCTCGGTCATCTTTATTATGCTGACGGGCAGAATGATGAAGCTTTCACTTTCTTTGATCAGATTAAAGACGACGAAAAATATGCACGTTTGGTAAAACCGTATTACGTGCAGATGTACTTCAACGAAAAAAATTACGATAAAGCTATTGAAGAGGGAAATTATCTGCTGAGAGAACCAATTTCAGCAGATTACAAAAGCGAAGTTCACAAAATTATCGGCGAGAGTTATTTCATGAAAGGCGATTACGCATCGGCTTATCCGCATCTTAAAAATTATCTGGAAAGCAAACCAAACCCTTCAGAAAGCGATTTGTACGAAATGGGATTTGTGTCGGCGCAGCTTAAAAAATATGACGAAGCAGTTTCTTACTATAACCAGCTCATCAACAGCAATTCTGCCACTTCTCAGAATGCATATTATCAATTGGGTAACGCTTACCTTGAAGTCGGTAAAAAGCAGGAAGCCCTTTCTGCGTTCCGTTCGGCGTACCAAATGAGTTATGATCCGAAAGTTCAGCAGCTCGCTCATGTGCAGTATGCAAAACTTAGTTATGACATCGGAAATCCGTTCGAATCTGCGCCGGTAGTGATCCAGAATTACATCAATAAATACCCAAGAAGTTTAGAAACCGAGGAAATGAAATCACTTTTAGTGAAATCTTACCTTTACTCCGGCGATTATAGAGGAACTTTGAGCGCGATCGACAAAATGCCGAATTCCACTCCGGAACTCAATAAAATTGATCAGGAAGTATCATTCTTATTGGGAACAGAAGAATTCAACAAAGGCAATTTCGATGCGGCCGAGACCTATTTGATGCGCAGTCTGGAATTTAATATCAATAAAGAGTTCAATACCCGCGGGACGTATTGGTTAGCGCAGACGTATTACCAGAAAGGTAATTATCCTTCAGCAATTGTACGCTACGAAAAACTTCTGGATCAGGATTTCCCTGAAAAACAGCAACTGACCTATGATTTGGGTTATGCTTATTTCAAATCAAAAAAATTCGATAAAGCGAAACAGTATTTTACAGAATACCTGAAAAACCCGAAATCAGATTTTAAAAATGATGCAGAATTGCGTTTGGCGGATACGTATTATGCAGACAATCAGCTGAATGAAGCAATCGCAATTTATGACAAGGCGGAAAATGCAGACGATTATACCTTATTCCAAAAAGCCATGGCGCTTGGTTTTAAAGGCGATACTGAAGCGAAAATTTCTTCACTTAAAAAGCTGATTTCGCAGTATAAAAACTCTGAATATATTGATGACGCGCAGTACGAAATTGCTACAGCGTATGCTGCAAACGACGATTACAACAGCTCCAACGATTATTTTTCACAGGTGATCCGTAACAGTTCTGATAAGGATTTGGTTGCCAACGCACAAATTTACCGCGCACAGAATTATATCGATCTCAACCAGAATGACAAAGCGCTTTCTGAATTAAAATCACTCGGAAACCAGTACAGAAACACGGCTTATGCCAGTAAAATTGTTCAGGCTTCGCGTCCGATTTACGTGAAAAACGGTGATACCGCAGGTTATGAAAACTTTGCGCGAAGTTTAGGAGTGAAGATTGATGCTTCCGAGCTTGATGAAATCAACCTGAATAGTGCCAAAAACTATTACGCAGCCAAAGATTACAAAAAGGCAATTCCGCTTTACGAAAAATATTTAACCCAGAATCCTACGGGAGATGGCCTTTACCAGGCACAATACGAGCTGGGCGAAAGTTATTATCAGACCGCGAATCCGGCAAAAGCACTTTTGGTGCTGCAGGAAGTGGCGAATGTACAGAACGATTATCAGGAAGATGCGCAAACAAGACTTGCACAGATTTATCTGGAACAGAATAATACCAACGAAGCCAAAAAATATCTGGAGCCACTTTCGAATTCCACCAACGTGAATCTGAAAAACTTCGCGAATCTGGAACTGATGAAAATTTTTGCGGCAGAGAAAAACTTCACCAAAGCAGAAGCTTTTGCGGATTTGGTGCTTGCCAATTCCAAAAATCCGGCATCTGTGATCGAACAAGCCAAAGTGATTAAAGCAAGAAGTCTGATGAACAGAGGGAAAGACAGTGAAGCTAAATCGGCTTACACGGCCCTTGAAAAATCATCGAATACCGAAGTTGCCGCGGAAGCTTTATATGCAAAAGCATTTTACCAGAACAAAGCCAAAGCCTTTAAATCATCCAACGAAACCATCTTTAAACTGGCCAACAACTATGCTTCCGAAGAATATTGGGGTGCAAAATCGCTGGTGCTGATGGCCAAAAATTACATCGGTCTGAAAGATAATTACCAGGCGAGTTATACGGTCGATCAGATTATCGCAAACTATCAGGATTTCCCTGAAATTGTTGCCGAGGCCAAAGAAGTGAAAAGTCAGATTAAAAAATAATACTAAACCCACAAGGTTTTAAAACAGAAAATATGAATTTAAGAATTCAAAATATATTTTTATTGGGAATGTTGGTTTCTTCTACCGCTGTTTTTTCGCAGATTAAAGAAGAAAAACTCATTCTGCACCGCAAACGCGAACCTGAAGTGAAGAAAATCGAAAAGAAAAAAACTTCAGTGGAAGCCGAGAAAAACTATCCGCCCGAAGCGAAATCGGCAAATCCGGTAGAGTACAACATTACCGATGTTCCGGCTGCCTCAGATTTCAAGACGTCAACAATCCAGGGCGAAGATATTTCACCGAAATTCGATGCGAGTTATCAGGACAATTATTTTCAGATTGGAATGGGGAATTTCGGGAAAATTCTGGCTGATGGTAATATTTCTACCACGCTTGAGAACGATATTCAGGTTGGTGCTGATCTCCATTTTCTTTCAACCAAAGGACTTACGAAAGAATACGACTGGACTTCAAAACAAAACACCGGAAACTTTGGCCTTTATTTAAATTCTTATGGCGACAAAGGAAAAATCAACGTGAATGCTGATTACGGGCTGAATGATTATAATTATTACGGAATTTATGCCCTAAAACCTGCTTCAGATATCGATATTAACCAGAAAACCAACCGTTTCAAAGTCAACGGATATTACGATTTTTATTCCAATGAAATCCTGAACGACATCCGTATCAAATCATCTTTTCTTGGTGATCATTTTGATGCTAAGGAAACCCAGGCAGAAATGTTGCTGAATCTTTCGAAACATGGAGTAGAACTTCCCGTAAATGATATGATGTTTAACGCAGACCTCGGGATTAATCTCGAAACCGTGAAATCTGAATTTTCACTTCTGAACACAAATTCTTCAAATTTTTTAAATGCGACTTTATCGCCGAAAATGACGTTCTTCAAAGGAAAATCTTATCTGATGATCGGGTCGGATTTCTCTTTCCTGAATGCTAAAAATTCAAATAATATTCTTGCAGAAGAAGTTAAAAACAATAAAACCTACTGGTTCCCGAAAGCTGAATTGCAGTTTGCGGCTACAGACGAATTTAAATTTTATGCCGGCGTAGAAGGCGGTTTGAAACTGAATACCTATGCAAATATGCTGGAAGAAAATCCGTATCTCGTTTCGGACCAGGAACTTCGTGCAACAGAAACCAAATACAAAGGCTATATCGGGTTGCGCGGCGATGTAAGTCAGATGATTAAATACGATGTGAGCGCAGGTTACGGAAAAATGAGTGACATAATGTTCTTCCGTGCCAATGGTCTTTTCAATGATACGTTTACCTTAGACCGTGCGCCGTATGATTTTGCGAATACCTTCTCTGCCGTGTACGATAACGGAACGGTAAGCGAGGTGAAAGGAAGCCTGCAGTTTTTCCCGCTGGCCAATCTTGTTATGGATGCCGAAATGTATTTTGCGAAATATGACCTCGACAACTACGAACATATCTACAATAAGCCATTGCTACATGCAAGTTTGGGAGGTAAATATTCTTTGTTAGGCAAAAAACTTCATCTGGGCGCGAAAGCGATTTTCGGATCTGATAAAACCACAAATTCTTTTTCTTTCACAGAATCAGGAACTTCGCCTAATTTATTTCTGTCAGAAGAGAATACCGATGATAAAGTTGGGGGCTTTGCAGATTTAAATCTGTCTGCGGAGTACAAAATTCACAAAAATTTCAGTATTTTTGCACTCGGAAATAATTTACTGAATACAAACTATCAGACTTTCAAAGGATATAAAGTTTTGGGAGCGCAGTTTTTGGGAGGTGTGAAGATTTCTTTTTAAAAAATTAATGAGGATTTAATTTAAAATTCATCATCAAAAATTTTTAATGGCTCGGTAGTTCAATTGGATAGAATATCAGATTTCGGCTCTGAGGGTTGGGGGTTCGAGTCCCTTCCGGGTCACAAAATCGGCAGACTTCAAAGAAGTCTGCCGATTTTTATTTTTTGCAGCGTATTAACTTTGTAATATACTAGTAGGATGACGTTAGGAAAGTTGATATGTCATTATACCGTAAAATATTCTAACTTTACTTAGAAAATAAAATCTCACAAAAAAAAACCAATTTATGAAAAAAATAATCCTAATATTACTCTTATATTCTTTTACACACAGTTGCGGTAGCGATAGAACAGATGAACCCACGCCCCCAGCTGTAACTTATACTCAAGCAGATGCTGTAGGCACATGGAAAGCCACCCACTATCAAAGAGATCCGGAAGGGGCAGATTGGCACAAAGAAAATAACAATCGGACAATTACCTATAAAACTGATGGAAATTTCACATCTTACTTTTTAACCGAATCATACACAACAGAACTTTCAGGAAAATATACTGTTGATGCAAAAGGAAATGTTTCCACTACAAATCTTAATGTTTCAGATCGAACTGCAAGCATGGTATTAACTACTAAAACAGACGCAATACTTTATATTAACAGTTCTAGCCCTGCTATAAAAGTAAAATACAAAGTAAAGAAACAGTAAAAAATCAATAACAATAAGCAACAATTAACTTTACAAATCCTTTATGAATTGGCAAAAAATTATACAGTTTTTGGATCAGTATTTAGTGAAAGAAAACGTCTTAAGTTTAGGAATCAAGTAGTTGATTATTGATTTAAAATCATTATATTAGATCTAATAGCTCAAATGTTATTATCTAATATGAAACTAAAATTTGAAACCCTCCACAAGCCTGCTACAAATTCTGAAATTAAAAATCTACTTTACAATGGAGCGGAAGAAGCTCTTCAAAAATCTTTCCGGAGAAATCTTGAAAAGGTCCGAGATAAATTAGAAGGTTGTGATATCTTGATTAAAGTTGACTTCAAAAATTCAAATGCAACTTTCTCTGGTGAAAACATCTCTGATGAACAGATTAAAATTATTAAGGAGGCATTAGATCAAAAGAAATAAATAAACGTAAAAAAATCGGCAGACTTCAAAGAAGTCTGCCGATTTTTATTTTACGTTTTACCGATTAAGACTAGTTATTGGTAACCTTAAGAGTTACATCAATATTATTTCTTGTTGCGTTAGAGTAGGGACACACCTGATGTGCCTTTTCCACTAATGACTGCGCTTCTTCCAGTGATACTCCGGGCACATTCACATCCAGTTCCACTTCCAGACCAAAACCACCGTTTTCGGTTTGTCCGATTCCAACTTTCGCATTTACTTTTGTTTCGCCCGCCGCAGATTTCGATTTTCTAATCATCAGATTCAAGGCGCTGTCGAAACATGCCGCATATCCTGCGGCGAAAAGCATTTCGGGGTTGGCATAATCATCACTTTGTCCACCAAGCGATTTTGGAGTGCGTACATCGAGTTCCAGAATTCCGTTGTCACTTTTTACGTGTCCGTCGCGTCCGCCTGTTGCGGTGACGCTAGTTGTGTATATTGTTTTCATTACTTTTTTTATTTTTTATTTATTTTATCTAAAAGTTTAGAGATCGCCTGTTTCAGTTCCTGTACATCAGTTTCCGAAAGATTCAACCTATCATTCATTTTTTCGGGAATCAGGCAAGCTTTGTCCTGAAGCCTTTCACCTTCATCAGTCAAGGAGATTTCTACAACACGCTCATCCTCAATTTTTCTTTGCCGTACAATATAAGATTTTGCTTCCAGCCTTTTCAACAAAGGAGTTATGGTACCGCTGTCCAGAAAAAGTTTTTCACCAATCTGATTTACCGTAAGCCGCTGATGCTCCCAAAGTACCATCATTACCAGATATTGCGGATAGGTAATATCAAGTTCTTCAAGTAGCGGACGGTAAAGACCTGTTATTTCCTTTGCGATAACATACAAAGGGAAACATAGCTGATTACCAAGTTGTGGAGTTTTGTGTTGATCCATGGGAGGATTTAGTGATTTTCTAAATTATTTTTTAATGATGAATTCATCCATTGGGATACGAACTTTTTTCATCTTTGAAAGCCAGTCGTTCTCCGAATCTCTGTATCCTAAGTACAGTAAAGTTACACTTTTAAGGCCCAATTCTTTTAATCCCAGAATTTCATCGACCACCTCATTGCTGAAACCTTCGGCAGGTGTGCTGTCAATTTTCAACTCCGCCGCCTGTGCCATAGCCAAACCTAATGCAATGTAAGTCTGTCTTGCGGTGTGATCGAAATTTTCTTCTGCGGTCTGCGCTCCGTAGATCACTTTCAGTTGATCTGTATAACTGCTGAAACGACCGCGTGGCAATTCCCGGACATCGGTATGATAATCGTAAACTTTGTCGATTTTTTCCGCGGAGTAATTGTCCCAGGCTGCGAAAACCAAAACATGGGAACAATCTCTCATTACATCGGGGTTCAGGGCTCCTTTTACCATTTGTTCTTTCAGTTCCTGATTTTCCACTACGATCACACGGAAAGGCTGTAATCCGGAAGAGGTAGGCGCAAGTCTTGCAGCTTCTAGAATCTTATTCAAATCTTCTTCTGAAACTTTTTTGGTGGAATCATACGCCTTTACTGCGTGTCTCCATTGTAAATCTTCAATTAATGACATTGTATTTTTTTTAAATTTTACTATTTCGAGTTGCAAATATAGTCCAGAATTATATTGCACACAATTTAATTGAACGATAGATATTTTATATCAAATGTTTTAATGGTTATCCATAAAAAACCCACCTGATTTTTTCAGGTGGGTTTTATAAATAAAATGATGTGCTTAATTCATTTTCTTGGCATCAGCTACAAATTGTGCTAAGCCACTGTCGGTTAACGGATGTTTAAGTAAATTTAAAATTGAAGCGAGAGGAGAAGTCACCACATCTGCACCTATTTTCGCACAGTTGATAATATGCATCGGCGAACGGATAGATGCTGCAAGAATTTCAGTATCAAACATATAATTATCAAAAATGATTCTGATTTCTTCGATTAAATTCATTCCATCAACTGAAATATCATCTAATCTACCCAAGAACGGAGAAACATAAGTAGCACCTGCTTTTGCAGCCAGTAACGCTTGTCCGGCAGAGAAAATCAAGGTACAATTGGTCTTAATGCCTTTGTTGGAAAAATATTTAAGTGCTTTCACACCGTCTTTAATCATTGGGATTTTCACCACAATATTAGGATGGAGCGCTGCCAATTCTTCACCTTCTTTGATCATTTCTTCGTAAGTTGTGCTTAAAACTTCCGCAGAAATATCTCCATCAGCAATTTCGCAGATGGTTTTGTAATGGTTCAGAATCGCCTCTTTTCCGCTGATGCCTTCTTTTGCCATAAGCGATGGATTGGTGGTTACGCCATCTAAAATTCCTAAATCCTGGGCTTCTTTAATCTGCTCAAGATTGGCAGTGTCGATAAAAAATTTCATGTATTTATTTTTATTAGGTACTTTATTATGAGCTGATTTTGTCATGAAGATGGAGTAATAAACAGTTCAGCATCATCTTTTCTAAATTTTCACAAAGATAACATATTAACCAGCAATATGGAAATGATAATTGGTTTTATAAAAGCATTAAACAGGAAAAGGCTCAGGCGTAAAAAAAACCTTACGGTTTCGCGTAAGGTTTCTTATTATACAGGTTAAATTTTAAGTTTTCCGAAAGAATTTCTTTATGTTATCATCGAAATTCCTTCGTGCGACTCATGGTGTTTTAATGGGCGTGGCAGCCGGATTTCAGATTTTGCTGCCAGGGCAATCATTTTCATAATATATTCTTTTGATTTTGATTCTACTCTGGACATGTTTTCGAATGAAAAAACATGTACGGCGCCGGCGTTTTTCAAAATTGTTCTTGCTTTTTCAAGCTTTTCAGCATTTTTAGAAAATATTCCGGCAACTAAATTTTCTGATTTTTTTCTCAGCACTTTTACCGGTTTATTCGCATATATGCCGAAAAAAGAATCGAAATACGCGCTTAATAGGTTTTTCCTGTCATCTGACAATTCTTTGCAGGCTAGTTTAAGATTTTTCAATCCTGTTTTTTTGAGGATTTTTGCTGCGTTTACTGCCTCATCACAACTTGAAAATAGTCCTATAACTGTTGTTTTCATTGTAATTGTATTATTTGTTAATTGGTATTTGCCATTACAAATATATGCGTAACATAGTTTTTAAAAAACCGTGATGTAACCCTTTTTTATATCAGTGTTTTTAGGATGTGTTCATGTTTTTAAACAAAAATCCCGCTTTGCTGCGGGATTTTCTTTACGATGGAATTCGGGTTTATTTAAATTCGCTCATTTTTAATTTCCTCAACAATTTCCGGATTCAGCAGGGTAGAAGTATCGCCAAAATTAGCGAAATCGCCTTCTGCAATTTTTCTTAAAATCCTTCTCATAATTTTACCGGAACGGGTTTTAGGCAAGGCAGATACAAACTGAATCTTATCGAGTTTCGCAATTGGTCCGATGGTATCACTGATCACCTGGTTAATTTCCTTACGAAGATTATCCCGGTCGCGGCTTTCGCCGGTATCTTTCAGAATCACATAGCCGTAGAGTGCGCTGCCTTTGATATCGTGCGGATAACCCACGATCGCAGACTCTGCAACGGCCGGATGCTGGTTAATACTGTCTTCAATTGGAGCCGTTCCCAGATTATGCCCGGAAACGATAATCACGTCATCTACGCGTCCTGTTATTCTGTAATAACCTACTTCATCACGCAAAGCACCGTCGCCGGTAAAATATTTCCCCGGAAAAGCGGTAAAATAGGTCTCTTTATACCGCTGGTGGTCGCCCCAGATCGTTCTGGCAATTCCCGGCCACGGAAAACGAATGCAAAGATTGCCGTCTACCTGGTTGCCAGTGATTTCGTTGCGTTTGTCATCCATCAGAACAGGCTGAATTCCCGGTAGCGGAAGTGTTGCATAGGTCGGTTTTGTGGGAGTTACAAAAGGAATGGGAGAAATCATGATGCCACCGGTTTCTGTTTGCCACCAGGTATCTACAATCGGGCATTTTTTCTTCCCGACATGATCATTGTACCAATGCCAAGCTTCATCATTGATCGGCTCTCCTACGGAACCGATAACCCTTAAACTCGAAAGGTCATGTTTTTCAACCCATTCATACGATTCCTTAGCAAGCGAACGGATCGCGGTAGGAGCCGTGTAAAACTGTGTCACTTTATGCTTATCTATAACTTCCCAGAAACGGTCGGGTTCGGGGTAAGTGGGAACACCTTCAAAAATAACCGTTGTTGCACCGTTAGTCAAAGGACCGTAGAGAATGTAGGAATGTCCCGTGATCCAGCCAATATCCGCCGTACACCAGTAAATATCGTTTTCCCGGTAATTGAATACGTTTTTAAAGGTGTAAGCGGTGTAAACCATATATCCCGCTGTGGTGTGCAGCATACCTTTCGGTTTGCCGGTAGAACCTGAGGTGTAAAGGATAAACAGCGGATCTTCCGCATCCATAATGACTGAAATAAAATCTGCGGGCGCTTTTTCATAAAGCGGTTCAAGCCAAAGGTCGCGTCCTTCCTTCATATTAACTTCGCCGCCGGTTCTTTTCACGACCAGAACTTTTTCTACCGTTGGGCAGTTTTCAACGGCTTCATCAATGATTCCTTTCAGGTCGATGGCTTTGCTGCCGCGGTAACTTCCGTCTGAACAGATGATGAGTTTTGCTTCACAGTCATTCACCCGGGACGACACGGCAGAAGCGGAAAATCCTGCGAAAATCACCGAATGCACGGCGCCTAATCTTGCACAGGCGAGCATGGTAACTGCCAGTTCAGGAATCATGGGCAAATAAATACACACGCGGTCGCCTTTCTGGATTCCCAGATCGCGCAGTACGTTGGCCATTTTGCAAACCCGGTCGCGCAGGTCGGTGTAAGAAATATGCTGGGCTTCTTCTTTGGGATCGTTGGGCTCCCAGATGATCGCGGTTTTATCGCCTCGGGTATTCAGATGGCGGTCGATACAGTTTTTCGTGATGTTGAGTTTGGCGTTTTTAAACCATTTGATTTTCGCTTCCTGCATGTCATATTCCACCACTTTGCTCCAGCGCTGGTACCAGACAAAGTTTTCATCGGCAATTTTATCCCAGAATTTCTTCGGGTTTTTAATCGATTTCTTATACTGTTTAAAATAATCCGGAAGATCATCAATGAAATAATTTTTCATACTATTCTTAATTTTTTTGTTTTAATTATTTTTTTGAAGCTGGGAACCTGCTGTACGCTCATACTCCTCACGCCGGGCTTTCCCGTGGCCTGTTGCGGGGTAACCGCTGCCATCAGGGCTATGGAGTCGTTAATTTTTTACAGAATCCCGTTTTCTAATTTATATTTTTTCTCTTTTATACATATTCATCATTTCCTGTAATTCTCCTACAATGCTTTCATCATCGATGGTTGAAGGGATTTGGTATTCTTTCCCGTCCAGCATTGTGCGGATGAGTTTCCTCAAAATCTTACCGGAGCGGGTTTTCGGCAGGCGGTTCACGACCATGGCATTTTTTAGACAGGCCACCGCCCCGATTTTTTTGCGTACCAGGGCTACAATATCTTTTTCAAGTTCTTCCTGATTGGCTTTTGAACCTGATTTCAGTACTGCAATCGCAAATGGAACCTGACCTTTAAGGTCATCATCAATTCCTACCACGCAGCATTCGGCCACATCTTTGTGCGCAGCCACCACTTCTTCCATTTCGGCGGTGGAGAGGCGGTGTCCGGCGACATTAATCACATCATCCACACGGCCAGTCACAAAAACATAACCGTCTTCATCTTTAATGGCACCGTCTCCGGAAAAATAATAACCAGGAAATCTGGACAGGTATCCAAATTTAAACCGTTCCGGATCGCCCCAAATTCCCGTTAAAGCGCCGGGCGCCAGCGGAAGTTTAATGACCAGGTATCCTTCATGATGGGCTTCAAGTTCGTACCCTTCTTCACTGAAGATTTTAATATCATAGCCGGGAATCGGCTTTCCGGCAGAAGCTCTCTTGATTTTTACGTCTTCAACACCCGGCATCAGTCCCAACATCGGCCATCCGGATTCGGTTTGCCACCAATGGTCAATAGCCGGTACACCGACGAATTCTTCATACCAGTCGAGGGTGGCAACATCGCATCGTTCGCCTGCCAGAAACTGGGTTCTCAGCGACGATAAATCATATTTCTTTAAAAATTCGCCTTCAGGATCCTCTTTTTTAATGGCTCTGATGGCCGTAGGCGCTGTAAACATCACCGAAACTTTATGCTCCTCGATTACACGCCAGAAGGTTCCTGCATCGGGCGTTCCAATGGGTTTTCCTTCAAAAATAACAGTGGTGTTTCTGTTAATCAGTGGGGCATAAACCGAGAAACTGTGACCAACCGCCCAACCGATATCGGAAGCTGCCCAAAAAGTTTCGCCTTCGTTGGCGCCGTATATATTTTTAATCGCAAATTTCATCGCTACGGCATGTCCGCCGTTATCGCGAACCACACCTTTGGGCTTTCCGGTAGTTCCGGAAGTGTACAGGATGTAGAGCGGATGGGTGGATTCTACTGGAACACAGTCTACAGGTTCGGAAGTGGAGATAAGTTCTTCGAAATCAATTAAATTAGTCTCGGTTCCAAAATGGATTCTGTTGCCCAGAAGTTTGCGGTCGTAAACCACGATGTGTTCCGGTTTGTATTCTGAAATTGAAACAGCTTCGCGCACAAAAGGCAAATAAGGAATCCGGCGCGAAACTTCCATACCCGAGCTTGCGGTAATAATGGCTTTTGGGTGACAGTCATCGATTCTTATCGCCAGTTCGGTAGGGGCAAAGCCGCCAAAAACCACGGAATGCGTAACGCCCAATCTTGCGCAGGCCAGCATGGCGAAAACCGACTGTGGAATCATGGGCATGTAAATAATCGCGGTGTCGCCTTTCTGTAAGCCTAAATTCTGCAGTCCTCCTGCAAATTTTGCCACGTGGTCGCGAACTTCGCTGTAGGTGTATTTTATGATTCGGGAAGTTACCGGAGAATCGTAAATAAGGGCCACCTGATCACCGAAACCGTCGTTTATATGTTTATCTAAAGCAAGATAACAGGTGTTGAGTTCACCATCTGTAAACCAGGTTGGGTAACTTTGGCCATCGTCGGTGAGGATTTGGGTTGGTTTTTTAAACCATTCAATATTCTCTGTCTGTTCTGCCCAAAATTTCTCTTTATTTTCCACGCTTTCGCGGAACATTTTGTGCGCTTTCATATCTTAAGTTTTATTTGATTAAATTTTCTACCTGTTCGGTAAGTTTTTTAATAGAGTAGGGTTTTGTTACATAGGCATCAGCGCCCATTTCCAAACCTTTGGCAATATCAGCTTCTCCGGTTTTGGCGGAAAGAAAAATCACTTTGATATTGCGGTACGCCTCATTTTTACGGATTTCTGCAATAGTTGTGTATCCGTCGACATTCGGCATCATGATATCAAGCAGAATAATATCGGGAATCTGGGTTTTTAGGATTTCCAGGACTTCGGAACCGTCTCTCGCGATGAAGACTTCGTAGCCGGCTTTCCGGAAGGCATATTCCAGGGTCATGATGATTTTATGTTCGTCGTCTGCAATTAATATCTTTTTCATGTAGTTTCATTTTTAGTGGGCAAAAAAATCTCAAACGTAACACCGATTTCTTTGTTTTTGGCTTCGATGTTACCGCCATGGGCACTGATGATTCTCTTACATATGGCAAGTCCAAGTCCACTGCCTAAAGGTTTTCTCAGATTCTGGTTCTTGCTCTGGTAAAATTTCTCGAATACATACTGCAAATCTTCACTCGGAATTGTTTTGCCGGTATTAAAGATTGAAATTTTCAGCATGCCATCTTTTTCCTGAAATTTGGTCTGAATCATTCCCTGTTCGTTGGCGAATTTCAGCGCGTTCCCAAGGATATTCTGAAAAACCTGAATCATTTTCATTTCATCAAATTCAAAAATCTCATGCTGCAGTAAATTGACTTCCGAGTGATGAAGATGTTTCTGCTCAAAAAGCTGCAGCAAAGGCTTCAAAGCTTTATGGTAAGTCTCGGTAATGTTTTTTTCTGCAAGGTTAAGGGGCGTGGTTCCGGCCTCGAGTTTATCCAGAAAAAGAATATCGTTGATGATTTCTGCCAGTCTGTCGCTTTCGGAAATAATGTTGCCGAGGAAATCTTTTTTAATCTCCGCTGGCATTTCGTCATCATCCAGCAGCAGCTCGCTCGTCGCACGGATGGCTGTGATGGGCGTTCGTAATTCGTGCGCGACAGAATCGAGGAAATCGTCTTTCTGTTTGTCTTTTATCACCAAAGTTTCATTCGCGTTCTGCAGTTCTTCCGAAAGTTTTCTCAGTTGCTGAGAATGCTCGGTGAGCTGTTTGTTCATTGAAATGTTCTCTTTCGATTCTTCCAGAATTTTCAACACTTCGGGCAAGGTAATTTTGTCTTCTTTTGTAACGCCTTCAATTAAAATCTTTGCCGATGCGGTACCGATTCTTCCACTGAGAAGGTTCTCTGAAAATTTGATGAACCGGGAATCGGCGCTGTCGTTTTCATCAGAAATATTGTACTTGAGATTAAATATTTTCAGCGCCTGCCTGGTCTTTTTCTCGCCCAGAAACCGGGTCAGGATTTTTCTGATGTCTGAAATGTTGGCGGTACCTTTCCAAATGTAGGCGTTTTCGTGATGCTGTATATAATCATTGATGTCTACATAAAGTTCCGCAAAATTCCGTTCTCTGTAATTCCCCGCTACGAGCGAGGATATCATCATAAACAGGCCGCCGTTCACCAGCAGACTCCAGAAAAACGCACTGGCCACAGGCGAGAGGTACGCTAATTTAAAAAAGTTAAATACCGCTGAATTCTGATAGGTTGTTTCAAAATAATTCGGCAGGATAAGATTGAAATAACAGATAAGTACGCCCGCAATTATTCCGGTTACTGCGCCGGCATAACTGCCTCTGCGCCAGAATATGGCACCGAAAAAAGCCGGCGCCAGCTGAGCAATAAGAACAAAAGCGGTAAGTCCCACCGAAAATAAGGTGGCACTGCTGATGAGGTATTTGTAAAAGACAAAACCCAGGATGATGAGTGAGAAAATACTGAATTTCCTAATGTTTACAATGGTTCGGTTGTTGGCATATTCGGTTTCGGTTTTCAGACTGTTGAGCCAGCCGTAAGGGATAATAATGTTGTTTGAAAGCATAACGGATAGGGAAATACTCGAAATAATGATCATCGAGATACAGGCGCTGAGACCGCCCAGAAAAACCATTCCTGCAATCATCATGTTCCCGAATTTCTGCGGAATGAGGATTGAATAAAATTCGGGATTTACATTTTCTCCGAAGAACAGGATTTTGCCACCCCAGGCAATAGGGAAGACAAAGAAATTCATCAGCAGAAGATAAAGCGGAAAAAGCCAGATGGCAGTTTTCAGGTGTTTTTCGGTTCTATTTTCTATAATTGTGGTGTGAAACTGTCTTGGAAGAAGAAAAATCGCCGTCATCGAAAGCATGCACATCAGAAACCAGTTGAAGGCGCCCTCCAGTCCGTTGAACGTATTTTTCTGTGTAAAATCGGGTAATTTTGAAGCCTTTTCGTAAATGTCATCAAAACCGTTGAATACGCCGTAAACAACAAAAACTCCGAGAATGATAAAGAAAATCAGTTTCAGAAAACTTTCCACGGCAACGGCGGAGATAATTCCAAGTCTTTTTTCGGAAGCATCCACATATTTTGTACCGTAATAGGCAGAAAATACCGCAATAATGAGCACAACATAAGTGGCTGTATCCAGAAAAATGTTATCTGAATAAACGGTGTGCGTGATCAGGTGAAAGGTATCGGAAATCGCTTTAATCTGCAGACCGATGTAAGGAATCACTGCCAGCATGCACACAATCGCAACGAGTGCGCCCAGAAACCTGCTGTTTCCGTACCGTAAAGAAACGAAATCGGCAATGCTGCTGATTTTATGGACCCTGGAAATTCTAATAATTTTTGAATTGATATAAATCCACGCCGGAATAATGATGACCGGACCGATGTAAATTGCGAGATATTCCAGACCCTGATTGGAGGCGACCCCGATACTTCCATAATACGTCCATGCCGAACAGTAAACCGCCAGTGAGAGGGAATAGATGTACGGATTATTGATCCAAAAGTTGCTCTTCTTTTTTTCTGCCCAGAAGGCGATGAAGAAAAGCAGCCCCAGATACAGGATCACCAGTAAAAACAGCAGCGGACTACTCATCGAATTTCCAGAATATTAAAAATGATGCGATACTGGATGCCACCCAAATCATAAACAGGTACAGATAAATCATCGGCAGCCCCAAGATTTCCTGTGTGTGATTAAACAGAAGTAAAACCGGCGCATTGAGCATCACAAATAAGGTGATGCTCAAAATAACCAGTTTCTGCTTGTGTCTTTTTTTCATTTGAAAGTTTATTTTAAAACTTTAAGAAAGGTTTTTTAAACCAGAACTTTAAATTTTGTCGTCCGAATATTCGCCTTTGAAGGAGTACCACCCGAACACTGCCAATCCGCCAACGATGATGGGGACAAGAATCACCAGGATAATCCATCCGAATACATTATCTTCCTGCTTATCCGACATGATTTTCGGGATTCCGAACACGCTTAAGCCATAGTACGCGACTACCGCAGCCAAAATAAGCCATACAATTCCTAATATTTTTTTTACTGAATCCATTTTTTTGTTTTTTAAAGTTAGAGAAAAATCCGGAAACCGGGGACAACGGTGAGGTAATTTTAAGGTTTCCGGGATTTGTTTTTGTTGGTTTACTGGTGGTCTTCTGCAAGACTTTTATTTTTGGTTTTAAGGTAAAGCGTACCAATCACCAGACATACTGCCGCTACAATGATCGGGTACCAAAGTCCCTCAAGATACCATTCGGCGTGCCCTGCATCTTTGCCCGAAGTCACCAGATAAGTGGCTACTGCAGGCAGCAGACCGCCAAATATTCCGTTACCGATGTGATAGGGCAGTGACATGGAGGTGTAGCGAATGCGGATTGGGAACATTTCCACCAGGAAGGCGGCAATTGGACCATACACCATCGTCACAAAAACAACCTGCACAAATACCAGAAATATCAGGAGCCACCGCGTATCCGGATTTACCGTAATGCTTTCTTTAATCAGTGGTGCTTCAGCTTTTCCGTTGGTCATCACCGGTCCTGCTGCAGCCCAGTGCACAATACTGTCGCGTTTCAGCAAAGTTCCGTCTGTAAATGTTTTTTCTGTGTGGAAACTGATAAGGCTGTCGCCTGCAATTTTTTCATGGGCTTTGGCGGTTCTTTTTTCCACAAGACCTTTTTCTGCCAGTACTTTGTCTTCAATATTTACAGAGGTGTACATGGTTTTGTAAATGGGTCTGTAAGCGATAATGGCGATCAGCATCCCGATCATCATGATGGGTTTTCTGCCGACTTTGTCGGAGAGCCAACCGAACAGAATAAATAGAGGAGTTCCCAGGAACAGCGCCAGAGCCATCATGGAATCCACCTGTGCAGAATCTATATTCATCACTTTTTGCATGAAACTCATGGCGTAAAACTGCCCGGTGTACCAAATTACACCCTGTCCCATTACCGCTCCGAAAAGCGCAAGAAGTACGAACTTGAAATTCAGCTTATTACCGAAGCTTTCTTTCAGAGGATTGGTTGAGGTTTTTCCTTCTCTTTTTGCCTGCGCAAACAAAGGTGATTCCTTCATATTTCTTCGGATGACGTAAGAAACACCGACCATCAGAATTGAAATCCAGAACGGTATCCTCCAGCCCCAACTGTCGAATTCTTCAGGAGTAAGCGAGGTTTTGGTTACCAAAATAACAATAAGAGAAATAAACAGACCTGCGGTTGCGGTGGTCTGGATCCAGGAAGTCCAGTATCCCCGGCGGTGTGGTTGTGAGTATTCTGCCACATAGGTTGCGGCACCGCCGTATTCTCCGCCAAGCGCAAGTCCCTGCAAAAGTCTCAGGATCAATACCAGAACCGGCGCAGCGTAACCAATGGTTTCAAAACTCGGTACACATCCGATAAGAAAGGTGGAGAAACCCATGATCAGCAGCGTTACCAGGAAAGTGTATTTTCTTCCGATAATGTCTCCAAGTCTGCCGAAGAACAGCGCGCCAAAAGGTCTTACCACAAACCCTGCGGCAAAGGTTGCCAGGGTTGAAAGAAATGCTGCGGTAGGATTATCTGCCGGAAAGAATTTGGTAGCCAAAACTACCGCCAGACTCCCGAAAATATAGAAATCGTACCATTCGATAAGCGTTCCTAAGGACGACGCCATGATGACACCCCAGATCGTTTTATTCTTTTTTTTCTCCGCAACATAGGCGTCATGCTCATGCTGACTTTTAAATTTTTTGCTCATAATTATATTTGGTTTTTGGTTTAAGTACTATTTATATAGATTTTATAATCATTTAATATTTAATCATTTAATTTTTTTACATCAAGTTTAAAATGAATACATAACTCTTACGGTTCCCCTTACATTTGCAACTTTTTTCAAGTTGTTTTTAGCGAGCGCTTCAGGATTCAGGTCGCCCCATTTTGCTGCGGTGTATTCTACTTCCGGGGATACACTGAATTTATTCTGCTTGAAATCTACGCGTGCAGAAGCCCTCCAAACCTCATCAAGAATCCGGTTACCGGAAACGCCCCGCATGTACAGATTTTTAAAACCGACATCGGTGCCTGAATTTTTGGTGTAACCAAAGAAAACTCCAGGAGCAATTTTCTGGTGGGCACTCGCAAGGTCAACCCAGAAGGCTGAAGTTTTGGTGGGTTTGTATGATTCAATACCGTTCGTGTTTTCGTAGCCTGCAAAACCTCCGATCATCACAAGGTGGTGAAGGTTTCCGCCGGTAATCCCGTAAAGTTTTGCAATGATTTTTTCGTTGGCGTATTTGAAGTAACCGAAAAACATTTCAGAATTTACTTTCGCATCAGAAGCAAGGCCTCCGGATTCAATTACCGGCTGCAGCGATTGGTATTCGGCACCGGCACCTGCGGTGATGCTTTTTGATTTGTATTGAAGCTGCCCGTGAACAGTGGGCATTGGGGAATTGAAGGTCGCCGAATTGGCGGAAGCTCCAGCAGCGTTTGCCGTCTGAAATTCGCGGTCTTTATAAGCAATCACGCTGAAAGAAATTTCCGGAGTTAATTTCTGGGTCACTTTTACCTGACCAGCCCAGCCGAAAGGGTTGAACAAGATGCCGGTATTGAAATTCACAACGCCTGGAAAGACGTCAGGAACAAAAGTGGGATACCAGGTCTGGCCAAAAGTTACTGCAGTTTTGGGCCAGGTCAGCGTCGCAGTTGCGTGTCTTAAACGGAGCAGGCCTGTACTTCCTGTACCAGCCGCGCTTTTGTTGAGTTCAGTATTGCCGAAGAAATCAGCTTCGATGTTTCCTGTGGCTTTAGCACCCCAAACGTCGGGTCCGCGGAATTTAATTCCAACTCTAGAAGTGATTGCAAGAAAATTACTCGCACCTGCATCGTTGATATCGTTTCCGTTGGCATCCAGCTTTTCATCTAGTGGAAAAAGATTCAAATTATATTCTCTGGAGTAGGCCGACTGGCGGCTATCGAAACTGTATTCGGTTCTTACCCAGCCGTAAATGGAAGCGTCCCATTCTTTGGGTTTTTTGGCTTCGGCTTCCAAGGCTTCGATTCTTTTTAAAAGATCGGCGGTGGATACCGTATCCTGAGCGTGTAGCTGCTGCGTGAAGAGTATTGTTGGAAGTATTCCTAACAAAATAAATGATTTCTTCATAGGATGTTAATTTTTAGTTCTTTTCTTTGACATAACGAAAGTGAAACTAAAAATTTGTTTGAAGAAATTTAATATATATTTATGCTAATGGTATAGTTGTATTTTAAAAAATGTTTAAAGACGATGGCTGTTCTTTTGGACTGATTTATTTCCTGAAACGTTCCCATCTGATCATCATGTACTTATCGCCAAATTCAGTAATAATAAGGCCGGAGCCTTTTATATTTTCTTCTTTCTGCATGAATTCCAGAAGTTCATTCTGCTTAAAAACCTTATACGTGGTATGAAACTCCGAATGTGGCGGTCTGCTGATGTTGTATTTTTTTATCCAGGAACTTACGGTTACATGGGAGATGCCGAGAATTCTTTCGATCTCCCGGTACGAAAGTCCTTCCAGATACAGCTGCAGGGCTTTTGTAACATAGTAGTCGTCAATCTGTTTTCCCAGTTTTTTCACGGTGAAATAATAATTACAGTCGCGGCACCGGAACCGCTGTCTTTCTTTTACAATTCCGCTTTTTACTACGTTGTGCTGCTGGCATTTGGGACAGGTATCTGGCATAACTATACTTTTTTAGCAAATGTATACTAATTTAGCATTATTACAAAATTTAAATATAGGGTTAATATCATTTAGTGGGTTTTTGATAAATTACGTTTTTGGTTTTCAGATTAAATTTATATCTTTGCAGCTAATGAAAAGAACATTTCCATTAGACCATGTATATATTGGCAGCGATGCCGGGAACAACAATATTTATTTTATTTAACGAAGTCATTTTGGCTTCGTTTTTTTTTGACTTTAAACTAAAGAACTATGCTTACAACCAAAGATTTAACTGTAGAAAAGATTAATGCTTTACTGAAAAGTGCTCAGGAATTCGCAGAAGGAAAAACCGTGAAAGCGGTGGATGAAATTTATGTTTCCAACCTGTTTTTTGAAGACAGCACCCGTACAAAAACCAGTTTCGATCTTGCACAGCGCAAATTGGGACTCCATGTGGTTCCGTTTGATGTTACGGCAAGCTCTGTAAATAAAGGCGAATCTTTATATGATACGGTAAAAACTTTTGAAAGTTTGGGAGTAAACCTCACCGTCATCCGTCATAAGCAGGATAAATATTATGAAGAGCTTAAAAACATCGGTATTCCGGTAATTAATGGCGGCGACGGAAGCGGAAACCACCCGTCACAGACGCTTTTGGATTTAATGACCATTCAGCAGGAATTCGGCAAGTTTAAAGGACTTAAAATAGGAATTGTAGGCGACGTGAAACACAGTAGGGTAGCCAACTCAAACGCCGAAGCGCTGCGTAAACTCGGAGCTAAAGTCTATTTCTCAGGTCCCGAAAAATGGTTTGATGAAGGCACCATCATCAACGGAACTTATCTGTCGATCGATGATTTGGTGACCGAAGTGGATGTAGTGATGCTGCTCCGTATACAGCACGAAAGACACGGCGAGAAAATGAAAATTTCACTCGAAAGCTATCACAGAAAATTCGGCCTTACCAAAGAGCGTGAGAAAATGATGAAAAAGGGAGCAATCATTATGCATCCCGCACCCATCAACCGCGGTGTGGAAATCGCCGGTGAACTGGTAGAATGCGAGCGTTCCCGAATCTTCCAGCAGATGAAAAACGGAGTGTTTGCCAGAATGGCAATTCTGAAAGATGCGCTGGAATCTAAAGGATTTAAATTTAAATAAAATGAAATAAGGTTCAGGAGAGTAGACATCAGATTATTCACTTACAAATACATGATTTGTCTCGAATCCACAGTCTTAAATCTTAGATCTAGTAAAAAAGAATGAAAAAGAAATTAATATTAGAATCCGGTGAAGTTTTTCACGGAGAAGGCTTCGGAGCCAACCTGGATACCGACGGCGAAGTGGTTTTCAATACCGGAATGACCGGCTATCAGGAACTTATTTCTGATCCGTCCTACTGCGGACAGATTGTCTGCATGACCTATCCGCTCATCGGAAATTACGGCATCAACCGTGATGATTATGAAAGTATCGAACCCGCCATTAAGGGTTTGATTGTAAAAGAATTGTGCGACTTCCCGTCCAATTTCCGGAACCAGCTCACCCTGGATGAGTTTTTTCAGAAAAAGAAATTATCCGGAATATCAGGAGTTGATACCCGAAAACTTACAAGAGTGCTGCGGAGCAAAGGAGTGGTAAAAGGCAAAATTGTAGACGAGAATGCTGATGAAATTGCAGTGATTGAAACCTTAAAAACTACCGATTTCCCGACCAATCAGGTAGAAATGGTATCCACAAAAACCGCGTATGCCAACCCCGGCAGAGGATTGAATGTTGTTTTGGTTGATTTCGGGTCCAAACTCGGTATTCTGCGCGAACTTACCCAACGCGACTGCGATGTAAAAGTAGTTTCCCAAAACGTAACTGCCGAAGAAATATTGCTGATGAATCCCGACGGCATCATGCTCTCCAACGGTCCGGGAGATCCGGAAGATGTGAAAGGAGCTTCAGAACTCATCAACGGTCTTCTCGGAAAAGTTCCCATTTTCGGAATCTGTCTGGGGCACCAACTGATTGGTTTGGCCTGTGGCGCAAAAACCTTCAAACTGAAATTCGGTCACCGCGGCGGAAATCATCCGGTTTTAGATCTAGCCAAAAATAAAGTGGCGATTACTTCCCAAAATCACGGGTATGCAGTGGATCAAGAAAGTTTGAAAAATACCGATTTGGAAGAAACACATATTGCGCTTAACGATAGAACCAATGAAGGCCTGAGACATAAAATACATCCGTGCTTCTCGGTACAGTATCACCCGGAAGCAAGTCCGGGTCCGGAAGATGCAAATTATCTTTTTGATGAGTTTATTGATTTGATGGAAAGTTTTAAGAACCGAGAGCCGAGAATCGAGAAACTAGACAATGCATAACTTCGAGAAGTTAATTTTTTGGCAGAAATCAATTGAACTGGCAAAGCAGATTTATTTCTGTTGGGAAAACATTTCCAGTGACGAAAAATTTGGATTAATTTCTCAAATGAAAAGATCAGCAGTTTCAATTCCTTCAAATATTGCAGAAGGATCAGGCAGAAATTCCAATAAAGAATTTAACCATTTTCTAGCTGTTGCCTTGGGTTCTGCCTTTGAGTTACAGACGCAATTAATTTTGACTAAAGAACTTCAACTCTTAGAACCTGGATTATGCAATGAACTTTTGTCTGATTTAGTAGAAATTCAAAAAATGATTTACGCATTTAAAAATAAACTTTAAAAGAGTTCAGACTCTCGAATCTGAAGTCTCGATTCTTGATTCTCGACTCTAATATCTAATAAAAATGAAAAGAAACGACATAAAAACAATTTTAGTAATCGGTTCCGGACCAATTATCATCGGGCAAGCTGCGGAATTCGATTACGCCGGAACCCAGGCTTGCCTGGCACTGAGAGAAGAAGGTTACAAAGTGATTTTGATCAATTCAAATCCTGCCACCATTATGACCGATGTGGAAATCGCAGATAAAGTGTACATCGAACCGATTTCTCTGCAGTTTGTGAGCCACATTATCCGTAAGGAAAGACCGGATGCGCTTTTGCCGACTTTAGGTGGACAAACCGGCCTGAATATGGCGGTAGAACTTGAGAAATCAGGAATTCTTGAAGAATGCAAAGTGGAAGTTCTGGGAACTAAACTTTCAGCCATCAACCAGGCGGAAGACCGCGATCTTTTCCGCGAACTGATGCGCGAACTCAACGAACCGGTACCGGAATCCGATATCGTGAACACCGTTCAGGGCGCTTTGGAATTTGCCCATAACATCGGATATCCCGTCATTGTACGTCCTGCCTTTACCATGGGTGGCACAGGCGGCGGAATCGCGCATAACGATGACGAACTGAAGGAAATCGCGAGTTTCGGTCTGAAATATTCGCCGGTAACCCAGTGTCTTATTGAAAAATCCATCGCTGGCTTCAAAGAAATTGAATATGAGGTGATGCGCGACAAAAACGACAACGCCATTGTGGTGTGTAATATGGAAAACATCGACCCGGTGGGCGTACATACAGGAGATTCCATTGTGGTGGCACCTTCGCAGACGCTTTCGGACCGGGAATATCAGATGCTGAGAAATTCATCATTAAAAATCATCCGTGCACTGGGAATTGAAGGCGGCTGCAACGTTCAGCTGGCTTTGGATCCGCATTCATTTGATTATTATATCATCGAAGTGAATCCGCGGGTATCGCGTTCATCGGCGCTGGCGAGTAAGGCGACCGGTTATCCGATTGCCAAGATTGCTGCAAAAATTGCGGTAGGTTTAACCCTGGATGAAATCATGAATCCGGTGACCGGAAAGACATACGCGTGTTTCGAGCCGGCTTTAGACTATGTAGTAACAAAATTCCCGAGGTTTCCTTTCGATAAATTTGAAACAGCGGACCGAAGACTTTCGACCCAAATGAAAGCGACAGGTGAAGTGATGGCCATCGGCAGAAACTTCGAGGAATCGCTTCAGAAAGCCATTCGTTCCCTTGAAACCGGTTTAAGACATATCGGATTGAAGACCAAAGATGCCGCAGCCCTAACCGACGCTGAAATCGAAAGAAGAATCCGCGTCTGTGATGACGAAAGACTGTTCATCATCGGCGACGCTTTAAGACGGGGCTACGACTGGGAACAGATTGTTGAATGGAGCAAAATCGATAAGTTCTTCATCTGGAAAATCAAGAAACTGATTGATTTTGAAAAGGTGATTGCTGAAAATAAATTCGATAAAGAAACGTTACTTCAGGCTAAAAAACTCGGCTTTGCAGACCTTCATATCGCGCATCTGTGGGAATCCGACCAGAAAACGGTATTCGAATTCAGAAGAACAAACGGCGTGATGCCGGTGTATAAAATGGTCGATACCTGCGCTGCAGAATTTGAAAGTGAAACGCCTTATTTCTACGGAACTTACGAAGAAGAAAACGAAAGTACGCCTTCAGACCGGGAGAAAATCATCGTCCTCGGTTCCGGACCGATCAGAATTGGGCAGGGCGTTGAGTTCGATTACGCTACGGTACATTCGGTTTGGGCCATTAAAGAACTCGGTTACGAGGCGATTATCATCAACAATAACCCTGAAACAGTTTCCACCGACTTCTCCATTTCCGATAAACTCTATTTCGAGCCTTTAACGGAAGAAGATGTCATGAACATCATCGAACTCGAAAAACCGAAAGGCGTGGTGGTGCAGTTCGGGGGACAAACCGCCATCAACCTTGCCAATAAACTGGCTGCTCATGGCGTTCAGATCCTGGGAACTTCACTGGAAGATCTCGACCGTGCTGAAAACCGCAATAAATTTGAAGCCGCACTTCAGGAACTCGGGATTCCGCAGCCTTTGGGCAAAACCTGCTTCACAAAAGAAGAAGCGCTGGTGATTGCGGAAGAAATCGGTTTTCCGGTTTTGGTTCGTCCGAGTTATGTTTTGGGTGGAAGAGCCATGGAAATAGTGTACGACGAGAATGATCTGAACCACTACATGACAAACGCGGTGAAAGAAAACTCTGAACACCCAATTTTGATCGACCGTTATTTAACTGGAAAAGAAGTCGAGGTTGATGCCATTTCTGACGGAGAAACTGTTGTGATACCGGGAATTATGGAGCATATTGAAAGAGCGGGAGTGCACTCCGGAGATTCCATTGCAGTGTATCCGCCGCAGAATATCACCGCGAAACAGATCGATACCCTCGTGGATTATACCGAAAGACTCGCAAAAGGTCTTAACGTAATAGGACTGATGAACATTCAGTACGTACTTTCCGATGGTGAAGTTTACGTGATCGAGGTGAACCCCAGATCTTCGAGAACGGTACCTTTCCTTTCCAAAATCACCGGAATCCCAATGGCGAATCTGGCTACTAAAGCTATTCTGGGCAAGAAACTGAAAGATTTAGGCTATAAAAACGGACTGGCACCTGAGCAGCCCGGTGTATTTGTAAAAGTCCCCGTATTCTCCTTCTCGAAACTCACAAAAGTGGATACTTCCCTGGGCCCGGAAATGAAATCTACCGGCGAGGTGATGGGCAAAGATACAACGCTCGAAAAAGCACTGTACAAAGGTTTTGTAGCAGCCGGACGTAAGATGCCGACCCACGGATCCATTCTCTTCACCGTAGCCGACAAGCACAAAGAAGAAGCCGCTGAAATGGCGCGACGTTTCCATGAAGTAGGTTTCAGAATATGGGCTACTGAAGGAACCGCAAGATACTTTGAAGACCATGGCATTCCGGTGAAAATCGGCTATAAAATCGGCGAAGAAGACGTCAACCTTATCGACCTGATTCAGAAAGGAAAGGTGCAGTATGTGGTAAATACCACCACCAAGGGGAAACAGGCGGAAAGAGACGGCTTCCAGATCCGCAGGATGTCAGTAGAGAATGGTGTGCCGTGCCTCACCTCGATGGATACTGTAGAAGCCATTTTAAAAGTCATTGAAAGCATGAGTTTCAAGATGGAACAGATGTAATCAAGACCTAATTATACAAAAACGCGTCCGGATTGGGCGCGTTTTTTGTTTGTAGGGAAGGGTTCTGATATAGAATTTTTAATTCTTTAGAATACGGCTGTTATTCTACAATCAGTTTGCCGTTCATCATTGCGGCGTGTCCCGGGAATGAGCAAATAAAATCATAACTGCCTACTTCAGGCGCCGTAAACTCAATCGTCACGCTTTCTCCGCCACCGATGGTTTTGGTATGTGCAATAACTTCGGGTAACAAACTTTCAGGAACTTCAAAATCAGGCGCTTTTCCTTCCTGTACGGCTTTGGTGGCAAACGCGGTAACATCAGTACCTTGTTTCAGCAATACAAAATTGTGCCCCATCGAAGATTTTGGCAGTTTCCCCACATGGTGTAAGGTAAGACGGATGAGTTTCCCTGCCGGAACTTTAATTTCGCTCTTATCGAATTTCATCGCGTCTTCAGCATTCAGGGCGACTTCGATGGTATCCTGATCCTGTGCGGCGGCAGGTTGCTCTGCTGGGGTTACGGTTTCGGTTTCAGCAGTTGTACTTACCTGCTCTTCGGTTTTATTCTGTCCGCAGGCGACCATCAGCATCCCTGCAATTGCTGTTACTGAGAGTTGTTTTAATTTTTTCATACTCATAAAAGTTTAAAAGTTTATATTTCTGATTAATATGCAGTTCAAAGATACCTTAAACAAGATAATAAAACAAGAAAAAACTTGTTTTAATACATAGGATTTTTATCATGTTTGTCAATTTTTTATTTGAATAGGTTATGGTTGCTTAAGATTGATTATCTTTGGCCTTCATAATTTAACAAGTATTATGAATGAAATGAAGAAAAGTGTGATCGATCGGATTTTAATGATTTTAAAGGGGCGCGGCGAGATTTCTGTAGCAGCTTTGGCTATGGAACTGGGAATTACCAAGGAGGGTGCCCGATTACATCTCCTGAAACTTACAGAAATGGATTTGTTGAAAAGCATCCAGAAAAATGAAGGCGTAGGCAGGCCGGTTACTTATTATTCTTTATCTCAGAAAGGACTTTCAAAATTCCCCAATACCCATGCCACGGTAACGGTAGAACTGCTGCGTTCTGTAAAAAAACTGTTGGGTGAAAATGCGGTAGATTTAATGATCAATGATCGTGAAAACCAGGTTTACCAACGGTATGAACAGCAAATACAGCACAGCAAAACCATGGAAGAGCGGCTGGAGCATCTCAGCAAAATACGTTCAGAAGAAGGGTATATGGCGGAATGGAAGGCCGAAAACGGGGAATACTTTTTTATAGAGAACCATTGCCCGATTGGTGCGGCTGCTGCAGAATGTCACGGGTTTTGCGATGCCGAATTATCAAATTTCAGAAAGTTGATTGGCACCGGATTTCAAATTGAAAGGGTACAGCATATTCGGTCCGGGGAACATCGCTGCATCTACAAAATTTCTTAAATAACGGAACATTTACAAAACCTGTTAATCATTCTTTGTAACAGGTTTTTTTTATGACCATAAAAGTGAATCCGGAAAAATTGAACCGGACATGAAAAAAGACTGGTCTGCTCAGGGTTTTCAAAAACCACTGTGAAAAACCTGTTTCGGTTCATGAGTTTTAAAATGGAACAGAATTTAAATCAAGAGCTGTTTATAGAAAAACGCGTCCGCACTGGGCGCGTTGTTGGTTAGGAAGTTTGGCAAAGTCCGCATGAAGTTCCGCAAATGATGCTTTGATATGTTTCAAAAAACCTTTTACAGCATCGTGAAAATTTTTATAATATTGGAATAAACATAGGGCGATGAAAAAAGAAGAACAAATGTCTGTAGAATACGACATGTTCCCACGCAGAAGCCCTGACAATAGTGTAACCGGAAACTGTTAAAAAGGAATATACCGAATTCCTGAAAGTGGGTTTAAAGAAAAATAAATAAATATTTGTTGACCGTACGAAAAGCTTTTAAAGATATGTTTCCGTTTACCGATAATTTTCTATCTTTAAAAAAAATATAAGAATGAAAAAACTATTGATTGCAGCTTTTATTTCCTCAACCTTGTTTGCATATGCTCAGCACACGCTTCCGGCTGCCAGTCCGAGACAAACGGTAGAACAGCAGTTTTCTACCACTAAAATTTCAGTGGATTACGGAAGACCGGGAGTAAAAGGGCGGAAGATTTTCGGTGATCTTGTACCCTATAATAAGGTGTGGAGAGCCGGTGCCAATGGCGCGACTAAAATTACCTTTGGGCAGGCAGTAAATTTCGGCGGAAAAACAGTGCCCGCAGGGTCTTACGGTTTGTTTGTTATTCCGGCAGAGAAGGAGTGGAAAGTCATCCTGAACAAAGATGCCCAGCAGTGGGGAGCCTACGCCTACGACGAAAAACTGAATGTAACCGACATTACCGTGCCCGTACAGAAACTCTCAGAAAAGCATGAGTGGTTCGGCATCGAACTTAATCCTGTGGACGATAATGCAGTGGATATGATGGTGAAATGGGACCAGACCAAAGTGACCGTTCCCGTAAAAGCTGCAAATCCTGAGACCGTTACCAAAGTGGTTGAAAAGCTGAAAGAAATCCGCCAGATCGAACGTGACGCTGCGGCAAAGAAATAATTAGTAATAAATATGAAGAAAATTTTAAACTGGGGTTTGTTGGCTGTATTGATGACGATGTTCGCCATTTCATGTTCCACCCAGATGGCAACATTAGAAAACGGAAAGAAAATCGATAACCGATTGGTTGGCGTTTGGTCCGGCTCCTAAAAAGATCAGCAGATTGACGGCGTGGAGAAAAAATGGGATATGACACGGAATGCAGACGGCACTTTCGTTTTAGACTTTGTTTTTACCCAAAACGGCAGAACCCAGGAAACCCAGGAAACCGGAAACTGGTGGATCGAAGGAAATAAATTCTACGAATATCATGAAGAATCAGGGAAAACAGATGTGTATACCTATTCTGTTCTCAATGAAAACCAGATAAAATTCAAATCACAAAGTATCAGTGTCGGGATGAACAACGACTCTTATGAGTTTACGGACACCCGCAGGAAATAAACTGAATGTCTCAATCTTTTGAGACATTTTTTTTTATTCAGTACCAAAAAATACCTGTCAATTTTTCGGTTGTAAAGTTTTATCTACCAACCTAAATTTGCTATAAATTTACAAAATGGAACTTTCTAACGAAATAATGTATCAGGCTTCTGTCAACAAAAACCCCGATTTCCAAGGCGTTTTCTGGATGGGCGTGAAAACCACCGGGATTTTCTGCCGGCCTACCTGCACGGCGCGCAAACCGAAGTTTGAAAATGTAGAGTTTTTCACCAATACCAAAGATGCAATCCTGAAGGGGTACAGGCCCTGTAAAGTCTGCAAACCACTTGAGAATCCGGATGAAACGCCTGAAGGAATTCAGCATTTGCTGAACGAACTGGAGGCGGATCCTTCTCTGAAATTCAGGGATTACGATTTGGTGAAAAGAGGTCTGGAGCCTGCAACCGTCCGCCGTTGGTTCATGAAGCAACATGGCATGACGTTTCATGCGTTCCAGCGGATGTTTAAGCTGAATTCAGCTTTTAAGAAACTGAATTTGGGCGGGAATGTGACCGACACAGCCTTCGAAAGCGGTTATGAGAGCCTGAGTGGTTTTAATGAAAGTTTTAAAAATATCTTTGGCGTTTCACCAAAAAATTCGAAAAGTGAAAAAGTGGTGGATTTAAAAAGAATCGAAACACCGCTCGGAACCATGATCGCCTGCGCTGATGAACACGGAATCTGTATGCTTGAATTTTCCGACAGGAAAGCACTGCCCACGGAACTGAAAGAAATTTCGAAACATTTTAATGCCAACATCATTCAGGGTGAAAATCAGCACTTCAAAACTTTAGAAAAAGAACTTGCTGAATATTTCGAAGGAGCACGTAAGGATTTTACTGTTCCGCTATCACCCGTGGGGACTGATTTTCAGAAAAGTGTTTGGGAAGTGCTTCGTAAAATCCCCTACGGAACCACGAGAAGTTACCAGGAACAGGCGAATATTCTGGGCAATCCCAAAGCGGTTAGGGCCGTGGCAAATGCCAATGGTCTCAACAAAATTTCCATCATCATACCTTGTCACCGAGTCATAGGCACCAACGGAACGCTCACCGGCTACGGCGGCGGCATCTGGCGCAAACAAAAACTGCTGGAGCTGGAAAAATCGATTCTTTTTTAAAGGTCACTTATTTTAATGGAAGATAAATAATTCTTAAAATTTTTATCTTTGAAAAAAAGCTATGGAAAACTTTCTGCAACCCACTTTGGAAAATAGTGAAGTAAAATTGCTTCCTCTTCAGGAAGGTGATTTTGAACGGCTTTATAAGGTGGCTTCAGATCCGGAAATCTGGGCACAGCATCCGAACAAAAACCGCTGCGAAAGAGAACCATTCCGTAATTTCTTTGAAGGAGCGATGATGTCGGGTGGCGCATTTCTTATTCTTGATAAAGAAAGTGGGGAAGTGGCCGGTAGTACACGGTTTTATGATTATAGTGAAGAGGAACGTTCAGTTTTTATAGGCTATACTTTTTACGGAACGAAATTTTGGGGTTCCCAACTCAATCCTCAGGCCAAGAAACTGATGCTTGATTATATTTTCCAGTATGTAGATTTGGTAAAATTTCATGTCGGAGCTGAAAACTGGCGCTCCCGCAAGGCCATGGAAAGACTGGGCGCAAAACTGAAAGGTGAAATTGTAGTCGCTTACCACGGCGAACCGGACCGGAATAATGTGGAATACTGGATTACCAAAAAAGCCTGGATTATGCAGAACACCACCCAATCTGTGGTACATCATCAGCAAACAATTAATTCAGAAATCAATTTCCGGAAGGCGACACCTGAAGATGCAGGGCAAATATGGCAGATCCTTCAGCAGGCCATTCGGCGGCGGAAAAATGACGGGTCGCGGCAGTGGCAGGACGGCTATCCCAATCCCGAAACGGTGGAGCGCGATATTACGCACGGAATCGGATATGTACTTACCGAGAACAATGCGGTTGTGGCGTATGCCGCGATAATCTATAATGACGAACCTGCTTACGAAACTATTGAAGGCAAGTGGCTTTCAGACGCTGATTTCAATGTGATACACCGTGTTGCGGTGTCTGATGAGGCTGCCGGAAAAGGCTTTGCAACGGAGATTTTCAGAAGGATTGAAGAATACTCCTGTCAGAAGGGTGTTTTTAGTATAAAAGTCGATACGAATTTCGATAATGCGGCGATGCTTAGGATTCTTGAAAAGCTCGGATACACGTATTGCGGTGAAGTTTATTTCCGTGGTTCGGCGCGCAGGGCTTTTGAGAAAATTTTAAGCTAATATTCCCGTTTCAGATTCTGTTTTTATATTTTAACGGAGCTGTTAAACAGATTTCCTTTATCTAAGATCTGGATAAATTTATTTTGAAGCGCATTCCTGAAACATTTCGGCACCGAAATAAAAGACAAAAAGCCACACAATTCCCTTGAGGGTAAAAAATATTAAACCGCCGATTCCGACACGCTTAAACCATAATTTAAATTTAGAACTTCCGTTATTTCCAGGTTGCCGATTTTCCATATTAACAATTTGAGCAAAAATAAACATTTTCTTTGCCACCTGTTCAAGACATGGCACTGAGTTAAATCAGATTCATTGGTATTCCTGATTAAAAGTGTTAAAAGTTTTTCAGATTTGGCTAAAAACCCTATCTTTAAAGGCAACTCAAATTAATATTTATGTCCAGTAAAACCACCGATTACGGTATTGAAAAATCACTTGAAAACTTAGGAATAGCTCAGCAGAATAACGGCGTCTCTTCGGGCGGCAGCTACTTTGCCTCTGGTGATAAGCTCGAAAGTTACTCTCCTACAGACGGAAAACTTATCGCAGAAATAAAAACTGCAAGTGCGGAAGATTACACCAAAGTCATCGAAAATGCGAAGGCTGCCTCTAAGGAATTCCGTATGATGCCGTCACCCAAAAGGGGCGAACTGGTACGTCAGTTTGGTCTTAAACTTCGTGAGTATAAGGATGATCTCGGAAAGTTGGTTTCTTATGAAATGGGAAAATCTCTGCAGGAAGGTTTAGGCGAAGTTCAGGAAATGATCGATATCTGCGATTTCGCGGTTGGTTTATCCAGACAGCTCCACGGTTACACCATGCACAGCGAAAGACCGGGCCACCGAATGTACGAGCAGTATCACCCGCTGGGAATTGTCGGAATTATTTCCGCCTTCAACTTTCCGGTAGCAGTTTGGTCCTGGAATACAGCGCTTTCGTGGATCTGCGGGAACGTCACCGTGTGGAAGCCTTCAGAAAAAACACCGCTCTGCGCCATCGCCTGCCAGAATATTATTTCTGAAGTTTTAAAGGAAAATAACCTTCCGGAAGGAATTTCATCGATGATCGTAGGCGATCATAAAATTGGTGAACAGCTCGTAAATGATAAAAATATCGCCCTCGTTTCTTTTACAGGTTCTACACGCGTAGGACGTATCGTTGGGAAGAATGTGGCAGAAAGATTCGGCAAATCAATCCTTGAATTGGGAGGTAACAATGCCATCATCATTACCGAAAATGCCGATCTGGATATGTCGGTAATCGGGGCTGTTTTCGGTGCTGTGGGAACTGCCGGACAGCGATGCACCTCTACAAGACGTTTGATTATTCACGAATCGGTGTATGATGAAGTGAAAAACCGTTTGGTGAAAGCTTACGGACAGCTTAAAATCGGCAATCCACTCGATGAAAACAATCATGTAGGACCGCTGATTGATAAAGATGCTGTTGCACAATATCTCAACTCCATTGAAAAATGTAAGAAAGAAGGCGGAACATTCGCGGTAGAAGGCGGGCTGTTGGAAGGAGAAGATTATAGCTCCGGCTGTTATGTAAAACCGTGCATCGCTGAAGTTGAAAATTCTTATGAAATCGTGCAGCACGAAACCTTCGCACCAATTTTATACCTTATTAAATACAAAACACTCGATGAAGCCATCGCTTTACAAAACGATGTTCCGCAGGGATTAAGTTCTGCAATCATGACGCAGAATCTCCGCGAAGCTGAACTATTCCTTTCCCAGGCAGGATCCGACTGTGGAATTGCAAACGTAAACATCGGAACCTCCGGTGCTGAAATCGGCGGTGCTTTCGGTGGTGAAAAAGAAACAGGTGGCGGCCGCGAATCCGGTTCGGATGTATGGAAATATTACATGCGGCGCCAGACCAACACCATTAATTATACCACCAGTCTGCCGCTTGCGCAGGGAATTAAGTTCGATCTTTAAAACCGACGCAATTAAAATTTTAACCTTAACCAACACTAAATCACAGTATTAATATGAACGCAATTGCACCTCAACCGCAAATAACAAATAAAGTAAAGGAAACGCTTTCGAAACACATGCTCGCCGACGGTTTCGATTTTGTAATGGACATTGAAAAATCTTACGGAAGCTGGATTCATGACCGGAATACTGGAAAGGAATATCTCGATATGTTCTCGATGTTCGGGTCGGCGTCGATTGGGTACAACCACCCTTATCTTGTTGAAAAATCTGCCTGGCTCGGCAAAATGGCGGTAAACAAACCAACTTTGGCTGATGTTTATTCCCAGGAGTTTGCAGATTTCATGGAGGTATTCTCAAGAGTTGCCATTCCTGAAGAACTTCAGTACACCTTTTTTATTGAAGGCGGAACCATGGCAGTAGAAAATGCAATGAAAGCCTGCTTCGACTGGAAAACGAGAAAAAACTTTGAAAAAGGGCTGGACACTGAAGCCGGAATATGCATCCATTTCAAGCAGGCATTTCACGGCAGAAGCGGTTATACTTTAAGTTTAACCAATACTTCAGACCCAAGGAAATATCAGTATTTTCCGAAGTTTAACTGGCCGAGAATCCTTAATCCGCATCTGAATTTCCCCATTACCGTAGAAAATTTAGAGGAAACTATTAAGCATGAACAACTGGCTTTGCTGCATATTCAGGAAGCGATTCTCAGCAATCCTGATCAGGTAGCCTGCATTATTATTGAACCGATTCAGGCCGAAGGCGGTGATCACCATTTCCGGGACGAATTTTTCCAAGGTTTAAGAAATATTTGCGACGATAATGAAATACTCCTGATTTTTGATGAAGTGCAGACCGGTATCGGAATTACGGGGAAAATGTGGGCTTTCCAACATTTTACGGCGAAACCCGATATTATTTCTTTCGGAAAGAAAACTCAGGTTTGCGGAGTTTTGGCGAACAAGGAAAAATTTGATGAAATTCCGAACAACGTTTTCAGAGAAAGCTCCCGCATCAATTCAACCTTTGGCGGTAATTTCGTGGACATGATGCGTTTCAAACTGACCATGGAAGTAATTGAAAGAGAAAATCTTGTAGAAAACGCAAAAGTGGTAGGCGAATATCTTCTGGAGGGACTTAAAAAACTTGAGCAGCAGTTTCCTGAAAAAATTTCGGCTGCAAGAGGCCGCGGTTTGATGTGTGCCATCAATCTGCCGGATGGTGCTGCACGTGACAGAATGCGCGAAATACTGTATGAGGATGGTTTAATTATACTGGCTTGTGGCGACCAATCGATACGGTTCCGTCCGCATCTTAATGTGACGAAAGAAGAAATCCAGATTGCGCTTGATAAAATTGCGGCCAGCGTAAATAAAATATAATCGTAGGTACTGAATAATAAATTTAATAAAAACTTAACATTCTCTTTAAGAAATTTTAGTTATATTTATTGCTCTAAATGAAGAGATTATGGAAAGAGAAACAAGAGTATCGGTGTTTGAAAGCGAGAGTCCATCAGAAATTCAACTGGTAAAATCCCGTTTGGATGCGGCCAAAATCGTTTCGTTTTTAAACGATAAATACATGTCATTTACGACTACACCTACGGCGAACACCATAAAATTAATGGTAAACCTGAAGGATGAACAGAGAGCATTTAAAATTATTGATGCATTTATTAAAGAATCAGATTTAGACCTTACTGCTAACCTTAAAAATTGATTTTATAATTTTAAATTTTACGTTTTACAGAAAACGGCACCAAATTAATTTGGCGCCGTTTTTTTTGTTTTCAATTTTTTTGAACTTTAATACAGGAATTTACATTTTTTCTTTCATCATTTTGATAAAGACAGAAGGTTTCAGATCAAATTTCCTGCGGAAATTGTCGGAAAAATTGTCGGTACTCGAGAATCCTGCGATCGCAGCAAGCTCTTTTACATCGAGATTAATATATTTTACATCATTTTTCAGACGGTCAATAATATAATCTAAGCGAAGATCATTGATGTAAAGCGTGAAGTTTTTGCCTTTGTAGGTATTGATGATTTTGGAGAAGTAAGTTGAATTGGTGCCTAATTCTTCACTCAGCGTTTTTTGCGAAATCTGTGAATCAAGAAACTTTTCTTCTTTTTCGAAGGTTTCAAGCTGCTTTAAGATGTTTTCAACAAAAATGGGATTCAGGCCCGGAATTTTGTTGTAGAATTCGTAATCGAATTTTGGTGTGTTGGCTATACCGTTTTCGAATGTTATAACTTTTTCAGTATGATCCTCGTTACTGTTCTGGCGGGCGATAATCTCTTCAAACCTCTTTTTATAATTCTGTTTTTCCCGGTAAATCCTGAATCCGAAAAATAGAAATCCAGTAAGCAGGGATAAAAATATGGCTGCGAAGATAATTCGCTGTTTCTGGAGTGTATTTTCGATTCTGTTTTTTTCGGCGACTAATTTTTTGGTGTCGTATTCTTTTACAATTCTTTGGTAGAGGTATTTATAATTTTTTTCGTAGGACCGGTCCAGGAACATCAGTTTGTTGATATATTCCAGCTGTTTTTTTGTGTCGCCGGTGGAGTTGTAATATTTAATGAGGATCTCGTAGGCCGACCGGAACTGTGGATCCAGCTTTTTTGTTTTTTCGTAATGCTTGTCGATTTCCTCTAAATATTTAATGGCCAGCTGCTCTTTGCCAATATGCCAATAAGAAAGTCCTAAATAAAAAACTTCGGTATTATGTTCCCACTGGTCATTATATAGTCTAATGGCTTCTGATAATTTGGAAATTGCAGTGCTATAATCTTTTGAATAGTAGGCATTGGTTCCTTCAGAAGAAATAAAGTAAGGAAGGTATTGATTAAGTTTATTTTCATTTATATAATCAAAAGCTTCTTTTAGGAGGATGTCATTTTCTTTAAACTCACCCAGTTTTGTTTTAGAATCTATTAGACTCATTAGTGAGTATATATAATAAACCTGATAATTTTTTCCTAATGAAGACTTGTTATATAAATTATCTTTAAAATATTTTAGAGATATTAAAAGCTCCTTTTTAGCATCTTCATACTGACCCAGATAAATTTTGTTTTGTGCAATGTAATAAATGGTTTTGTTAAATATATATTCGTTTCCCGATTCCTGCGATAGCTTATTCGCAACCAATATGTCATCTAGAGCTTTTTCATAAAACTCCTCGGACATATTTATATTGCCATGATTGAGGTAAGCATCGATGACTATTTTTTTTATCTGAGATTTTTTGGCCGTTGTTAAGGCGCTGTCCGCAAATCGCAAATTATTTGGATATGGACTATTTACACTTGCATAACGATAAGCATAGAATAGCGCTTCATTGTTTTGTTCTTTTTTGGATTTGGAAATATAGAAATTGATAAGTTCCCACATTTGTGCAGGATTACCATTGTTTTCATCGATCCTTTTTTCAATTTCCTCGTTGCTCAAATTGGATTTTGAGATATTTTGCGCAGAAAAATGCGAAAAAATAAATGCGGTAAAAAGAAAAATAAATGCGAAGATGTTTTTCAGCTGCATGAAACCTTACTAAGTGATTAATAGTGATATATGTTTATTACTGAACGAATTTTTTACAATAATACTGTAATTTTTTTAAAATCACAGCAGGAATTTTATAATATACCTGCTGTTTTTTATAAACTAACGGTTTCGAAACTTGCTTTATAATCTCTTTCGTCGATACATTTGTAAAAATTAAACGAATGAAAAAATTAGCTTTTATATCCGCAGTTGTATTTACTGCCATTTCATTACAATCGTGCAGACAGGCAGACGATGTTTTCTCACAGGAAGAAATCGAAACCTTAAAGAAAGTACAGGATTCTTCAAATAACTCATTTAACAAAACTAATGATAATCCTGTAAAAGAAGAGCCAAATAATCCAGAAGCTTCATTAGTTGACGGAGAAATTGTTCCACCACCAAAAAAGTAACCCCCTAAACTAAATATTTTTTTTTCATCATTTGTGTTTGGTTCTTCCGCGATTTCGCGGAAGAATCTTTTTTATCTATAGGTAAAGAAATATAAAGGCCTCCGTTTGCTCTTCTTCCGAAGTTTCTTTATTTTCGTACCTTTGTAAAATACCCCTTTATTTATGGAAGCGACCTATATAGAAACCCAACAGATTTCTTTTCAGGATTTTAAAAACCAGATTTTAGAAGATTATAAACTAGGAAGAATCTCCCGCGAAATGTCTTATTTAGGAAGACGCGAGGTTTTAACCGGCAAAGCCAAATTTGGTATTTTTGGTGACGGTAAAGAGCTTCCGCAGCTGGCGATGGCTAAAGTCTTCAGAAACGGAGATTTCCGCTCAGGTTACTACCGCGACCAGACTTTTGCTATGGCCATTGATGCGGTAAGCGTTGAAAGTTTTTTCGCCCAGCTTTATGCAGATACCAGTATCGAACGCGAGCCGGCTTCAGCAGGACGCCAGATGAACGGTCACTACGCCACCAGAAGTTTAAATGAAGATGGCAGCTGGAAGAATTTAATGCAGCAAAAAAACATCTCTTCAGATATTTCGCCTACTGCAGGACAAATGCCAAGACTTTTAGGTTTAGCAATGGCTTCCAAGGTGTATAAGTCAGTAAAATTTGAAGGATCCGAAAAGTTTTCCAACGAAGGGAATGAAGTTGCTTTCGGAACCATTGGTGATGCTTCTACTGCAGAAGGTCATTTCTGGGAAACGCTCAATGCAGCCTGTGCACTTCAGGTTCCGATGATTGTTTCTATTTGGGACGACGGCTACGGAATTTCGGTGCCAACACAGAATCAGCGTGCTAAAGCAGATATCGCTGAAATGCTTTCAGGTTTCCAGAGAACTGAAGGACAGCATCAGGGTTGCGAAATCATTCAGGTGAAAGCCTGGGATTACCCGTCGCTTCTGGATGCCTATGCACGGGCAGAGCATTTCGCCAGAACGGAAAGTGTTCCGGTGGTGGTGCATGTGGTGGAAGTAACACAGCCTCAGGGACACTCTACATCAGGATCGCACGAAAGATATAAAAATGAAGACCGTCTGAAGTGGGAAGGGGAATTCGACGGGTTAACTAAATTCAGAGAATGGATTCTTAATTATTCCATTGAAATTGAAGGTAAAGAAGAACAGTTGGCAACCGCTGAAGAACTTGATCTTATCAACGAAGAAGCCAAAAGGATTGTAAAGGCTGGTCAGAAAAAAGCCTGGGACAATTACCAGAAACCGATTTTAGATTTAAAAGAAGAGGTGCTTCAACTGGTTCGTCAGTTAGAATCCCAAAATACTGAGATTTCTGCTGAACTTGAAAAATTCGGCAAAATAATTTCGGTAGCGAAGAGAGATATTTTCCATTTGGTTAGAAAATCACTTTTACTCACCAGAGGCAGCCGGTCTGTTGAAAGAGATGCGCTTCAGCAGAAATATCAGGAAATGTTTGCGGTTGAAAAAGATAATTATTCTTCCCATTTATATTCACAGTCCGAATGGAAATCAACGAATGTAAAAGAAATTCCGCCGGTTTTTTCTGAAACTTCAGAAACAGTGGACGGCAGGGTAGTCGTAAGAAATAATTTCGATAAAATATTTGAAAAATATCCTGAAACCTTAGTATTTGGTGAAGATGCAGGAAATATCGGCGATGTAAACCAGGGCCTGGAAGGCCTTCAGGAAAAATATGGCGAACTTCGCGTAGCCGATACCGGAATCCGTGAAGCTACCATTCTCGGTCAGGGAATTGGGATGGCCATGCGCGGTTTAAGACCGATTGCAGAAATCCAGTATCTGGACTATATTCTGTACTGTCTCCAGGGGATGAGCGATGATCTTGCTACGGTTCAGTACCGTACGAAAGGCGGACAGAAAGCGCCGGTGATCATCAGAACCCGTGGTCACAGACTCGAGGGTGTTTGGCATTCGGGATCACCGATGGCAGGAATCATCAATCTTTCCAAAGGTATTCTGGTGCTCGTTCCAAGAAATTTAACCAAAGCCGCAGGATTTTATAATACCATGCTGCAGAGCGACGAGCCGGCTGTGATTGTAGAATGTCTGAACGGTTACCGACTTAAAGAAAAACAGCCTGATAACTTAGGAGAATTCACTGTTCCGGTAGGGAAAATTGAAGTCACTAAAGAAGGTAGTGATGTTACTTTAGTAACCTACGGATCAACCTGGAGAATCGTGATGGAAGCCGCTGAAGAACTGGGAAAAATCGGTATTTCGGCCGAAGTCATCGATGTACAGTCATTAATCCCATTCGATTTAAGCCACGAAATAGCGGAAAGTGTGAAGAAAACCAACCGTTTGGTCGTAATTGATGAAGATGTGGAAGGCGGAACTTCAGCATTTATTATGCAGCAAATCCTCGAAAAACAAAAGGCTTTCAGATACCTCGATTCAGATCCGGTTACCGTTTGTGCAGAAAATCACCGTCCGGCCTATGCGAGCGACGGCGATTATTTCAGTAAGCCAAGTGCCGATGATATGGTTGAAAAGATTTATGCCATGTTCCACGAGATTAATCCGGCTAAATTTCCTAAGATTTAAGCGCTAAAACTTTGAATATAAAAAGCAGACTTCGGTTTGCTTTTTTTGTGCACTATTCTTGCATGTATCCTTCAAAATTAAATTTTATGAAAAAATTATTGATTCCACTGTTTGCCGTGTTTTTAACAGTTTCCTGCAGCAAAACAGAAACCCAAACGAGTAATACGGCTACAGAACAGCACAAGAAAACTGAAAGCATTAACGAAAAAAGCAATGAAATGCTTGCTGTGATGGATGAAATGATGGACGAAATGCATGGCAACGAAATTACCGGAAATAATGATGCAGATTTTTCCAAAATGATGACTGAACATCACGATGGCGCCGTAGAAATGTCGGAACTGCTTCTGGAAAAAGGGAAGAATGAAGAATTAAAAAACTTTGCACGCAAGGTCATCGATGCTCAAAACAAAGAGGTGCAGCTGATGAAAAAATTTGAAGACCGTAAGGAGGTGTCTCCGGACAACAAAGAATTTGTTCAGGAACTTAACCGGTCGATGGCAGCTACGATGGATAAAAACATTCAGATTCATAACAATATCGATAAAGATTACGCCCAGCAAATGATTCCGCATCATCAGAGCGCCGTAGATATGGCAAAGGTTTACCTTAAATACGGTAAAGAAAAAGAACTCCTTCAGCTTTGTAAGGATATTGTAAAAACCCAAAACACGGAAATCGCCGAGTTAAAAGAATGGCTGGCTAAAAACTGATGCATCTTAAATAATCGAAATTGTGTGCGGTAAGGACCTGAAACACTCAGAAATTTTACGTAAATTCGCACTAAATTTTTTAGCACATGAACTACGATATTATTGTCATCGGAAGTGGTCCCGGTGGATATGTAACGGCCATCAGAGCTGCACAGTTAGGTTTTAAAACCGCCATTATCGAAAAGGAAAATTTAGGCGGCATCTGCCTTAACTGGGGTTGTATCCCGACCAAAGCGCTCCTGAAATCGGCACACGTTTTCAATTATTTAAAACATGCAGAAGAGTATGGCTTAAATAAGGTTGAAAATCCAGGATTCGATTTTTCTAAAGTAATCCAGCGAAGCAGAGGCGTAGCGACCAAAATGAGCGGCGGAATTTCTTTTCTGATGAAGAAAAACAAAATCGATGTCATTATGGGAACCGCTAAAGTTCAGAAAGGCAAAAAAGTTGCTGTAACCGATAAAGACGGAAAAACTACTGAATATTCCGGTGAACATATCATCATTGCGACCGGCGCAAGGTCAAGAGAACTTCCGAACCTTCCGCAGGATGGGGTGAAAGTAATCGGATACCGCCAGGCGCTGAACCTTCCTTCACAGCCTAAATCTATGATTGTAGTAGGATCAGGTGCAATCGGCGTTGAATTTGCCGATTTTTACAATTCAATGGGAACAAAAGTAACCATTGTTGAATTCATGCCGAATATTGTTCCCGTAGAAGACGAAGACATCTCAAAACACCTCGAGAAATCTCTGAAAAAATCAGGAATTGAAATTATGACCAATGCTTCTGTTGAAAGTGTTGATACAAGTGGTGCCGGCGTAAAAGCAAACGTAAAAACTGCGACAGGAAACATTACGCTTGAAGCTGATATTTTACTTTCTGCTGTAGGAATTTCTGCGAATATTGAAGGACAGGGATTTGAAGAAGTGGGCATCCAAACTGACAAAGGCCGTGTATTGGTAAACGAGTGGTACGAAACTTCGGTTCCGGGATATTACGCAATTGGTGATATTCTTCCAACCCAGGCTTTGGCACACGTAGCTTCTGCAGAGGGAATTACCTGTGTGGAGAAAATTAAGGGACTTCACGTAGAGAAAATCGATTATGGCAATATTCCGGGTTGTACTTACTGCAGTCCGGAAGTGGCTTCTGTTGGTCTCACTGAAAAGCAGGCAAAAGAGAAAGGCTACGAAATTAAAGTAGGTAAATTCCCGCTTTCTGCCAGTGGAAAAGCCACAGCGAACGGAAATACCGATGGTTTCATCAAAGTGATATTCGATGCGAAATACGGCGAATGGCTTGGCTGTCATATGATTGGCGAAGGCGTTACCGATATGATTGCAGAAGCAGTAGTTGCAAGAAAACTTGAAACTACCGGCCACGAAATCATCAAGTCGATTCACCCGCACCCAACGCTTTCGGAAGCAATTATGGAAGCGGCGGCGGCAGCTTACGGTGAAGTGATTCATATCTAAAAACTACAACACAACTTGTATAAAACCACAGATTTTCTGTGGTTTTTTTGTTTGCAAAAATTCATATCTTAACAAAAAATTAAACACATGAATTATAAGTACATCTTACCTGTTTTTCTTTTTTCGGGAACAGTGCTGTTTTCGCAGGCAACTTCCCAAACCATCGTGCCAAATGAAAACCTAATTGCAGAAAATATTCCCGCTATTCCGAAAAGTCTCAGCGAGAAAATCAAGAAATATTCAGAAAGCCGGAGCGCCAATTTCACCGCCATTCATCCGAACGGAAAAGAACTGATTATGGTGACCCGTTTTGCATCAACCAATCAGCTTCATAAAATTTCCCAGCCAATGGGCGCCAGAAAACAGCTTACTTTTTTTGACGAACCGGTGAATTCTGCTGATTATGAACCTGTAAAAGGTGAGTATCTGGTTTATTCCAAAGACATTGGTGGAAATGAATTTGGGCAGCTTTTCAGATTAGATTTAAAAACAATGGAATCTACACTGCTTACCGATGGCGGAAGATCACAGAACGGCGGCATGGTCTGGAAGAAAGACGGCAGCGGATTTTATTTCACCTCCACCAAAAGAAATGGTGGCGACCGCGATATCTATTTTATGAATCCGCTGAAACCGGAAGATACAAAACCTGTCCTGCAACTGAAAGGCGGTGGCTGGCGCATCAATGATATTTCCGATGACGGTAAGAAACTTCTCGTCGGAGAGTATGTTTCCGCAAACGAATCGTATCTCTATCTTTTCAATACAGAAACCCAAAAACTGGAGCCCATTACCGACAGAAATGAAAAACAGATCGTCCAGGGAAATGCCAGATTCAGTAAAAATGCCGACGAAATCTGGTATGTAACCGACCGCGGTAATGAGTTCAACCGTTTAGCTTCTTTAAATCTGAAAACCAAAAAAATCAGTTACTTCACGACTGATATCCCGTGGGAAGTTTCCGGTTATACACTTTCTAAAGATAAATCGAAAATTGCTTTCGAAACCAATGAAAGCGGACTCAATAAAATGTACCTAATGGATGCCAATTCCAAGAAATATTCAGAAATAAAAGGGCTTCCTGTAGGTCTTGTGAATAATTTTGAATTTACGAATGATGGCAAATCGCTGTTTTTTTCGCAGTCTACCTATGATTCTTCTGCAGATATCTACAGACTGGATCTCGCTCCCAATAAAATCGAAAGATGGACCGACAGCGAACAGGGAGAAATGCAGAAAACCGACATGTCTGCACCAAAACTTATTGAATGGAAGAGTTTCGACGGGATGAAAATTACCGGTTTTTATTATCCGGTTTCAAAGAAATTTACAGGTAAAAGACCTGTTCTGATCAACATTCACGGCGGTCCGGAAGGGCAGTCGATGGCTTCATCTTTAGGTTCCGGCAATTACTACACCAATGAAATGGGTGTTGCACTCATTTATCCCAATGTGCGAGGATCTTCAGGTTTTGGTAAAACATATATCGCAAGCGACAACGGATTCAACAGAATGAATTCGGTGAAAGATATCGGCGCTCTGCTCGACTGGATTGCGAAACAGCCGGAACTTGATAAAGACCGTATCATGATTATGGGCGGCAGTTACGGCGGATTTATGACACTGGCTACCGCCTACGAGTATGCCGATAAAATCAGATGTTCGGTAGATATTGTTGGAATTTCCGATTTTAATACTTTTCTTAAAAATACCGAGGAATACCGCCGTGACCTGAGACGAGTGGAGTACGGTGACGAGCGTGATCCGGCTATGAGTGCTTTTTTCACGAAAATTGCACCACTGAATAATACCGACAAAATTAAAAAACCCATGTTCATCATTCAGGGGACCAACGATCCCCGCGTTCCGGTAACCGAAGCAACGCAGATGCGCGACAAACTGAAAGCTCAGGGAAACACGGTATGGTATCTCGAAGCAAAAAATGAAGGTCATGGTTTCCGCAAAAAAGAAAATGTGGATTTCCAAAGACTCGCGGTGATCCGTTTTATGGAAGAATATCTTTTAAAGTAAACCTATTTGACAGAGAGCCATTCCATGCGAATGGCTTTTATTTTAATTTGTTCTGAAGAATATCGCTGATGTTTTTCTATTTTTGACAGTCAAAATTTTTTAAGATGTATAATTTAGGTTTAGCACTGTGCGGTGGAGGTTCCAAAGGGATCGCCCATGCCGGAGTCATTAAATTTCTTGGTGAAAAGAATATCGTTCCGGATGTTCTTGCCGGTACCAGTGCCGGAGCCATTGTGGCAACCATGTATGCTGCGGGAAAAACGCCGGAGGAGATTATAGCCTTTTTTAAATCAGTTTACTTTTTCAAATGGAATCATTTCGCGTTCCGTAAACCGGGAGGCTTTATTCAGTCTGATGTTTTTGCGAAATACCTGAAACCCATCTTCGAAGACCGCAAACTCGAAGATCTTGATAAAAAGGTTTTTGTGACTGCGACCAATATCATCACCGGAAAACTTGAGGTTTTCGGCGGCAATGTAAAAGTGGTGGATGCGGTGATTGCTTCATGTGCCGTGCCAATGGTGGCAACGCCGTATAGAATTGGGAATCATCTTTACAGCGACGGCGGAATTTTAAATAATTTCCCGGTTGATGTGCTTAAATATGTAAGCAGAAAAAATATAGGGGTTTATTTCTCTCAGCAGAAATCCATTGAAGAAAGCAGTCTGAAAAACCTTTTCAATATTACTGCCAGGGCTTATGATATCATGACCACTCAGGCCGAGTTAGGCAAAATTACCTATTGCGACTGGCTGATTAATCCCGCAGACCTTCAAAAATATAATATGTTCGAAACTAAAATAACCAGAATGAACGAGATTTTCGCCATTGGATACAAAACTGCAGCTGAAAGTTACGAACTAAACAAAAATGTACTGGGGATAAATTAAGAGCCCGATAATTACCGAAACAAATGCTAAAAGTAAAACCGCGGCCGCTGCAATATCTTTAATCAAACCAATGTGCTCACTAAATTCGGGGTGTACAAAATCGCAGATTTTTTCGATCGCGGTATTCAGCATTTCTACACTTAAAACTGCAAAACAAACCAAAAAGATAATAGCAGCGTGTTCCGGTGAAAGTTTCAGATAAACGATTAGAAAAATGTTGATCAGCAGTGCTAGAACTTCGAGCTGAAAATTCCTTTCAGACCTGAGCATACGGATGATACCGTTGACGGAATTTAAAACACTGATGTGGAATGCGGGTTTTCTCATGTTTACCGAACACGGTTTTTAAATAAAATCCGCCCTAAACAGAGCGGAGTTAATTGAAAAAAATGTTTATCACCTGACTGTAGTTCTTCAAATTTACACATTTTTAATTATAAAGTACTTATTGTTTCATATCGTACATTACCAGTGCTGTAACCAGTTTGGGCTCGATATAAGTGCATTTTGGCGGCATCTTAATGTTTTTATCCGATACTTTCAGAAGATCATTAAAGCTTACCGGATAAATTCCGAAACCGACTTTAAACTCTCCGGAATCTACTTTTTCCTTGATCTTATTAATCCCTTCAAGCCCGGAATTTCCTTTAATATAGGTGATTTTATCGGTGGTTTTCGGATCTTCAATCCCAAGAATATCCTTGAAGATAAATTCTTCCAGAAGAAAATGATCCAGGTCATTCAACTCGCTCTGCTTTTTTCGCAGATCGTGTTTTACGTGAAGCGAATAGAATTTGCCCCCCAAATACATCGAGATATGGAATTTTTGGGAAGGATAGTAAGGCGTGTCTCCTTTATCATGAATCAGGAAGTTTTCTTCAATTTTTGAAAGAAATTCTGTTTCCGACAGTCCGTTTAAATCATTTAAAATCCTGTTATAATCATGGATTTTAATCGACTGGTTCGAAACGATAAAACTGAAAACGTAATTGTAATGTTCGGTACCTGTGTGTTTTTTGTTTTTCTTCTTCATGTTGGCCGCATTCAGCGCGGCAGAGCCAATCCTGTGGTGTCCGTCTGCTATATAAAAAGAATCAATCTTCTCCAGAACCTCTTTAAACTGAAGCATTTTCAGGCGGTTATCGATACGCCAAACTTTATGTCGCACTCCGTTATCATCCACATAATTGAGCACAGGAACATTTTTTTCCTCATGATTCATCAGCAGCTCTACCTTAGGATTTGCCATATAGGTAAGCAACACAGGTTCAGCCTGAATGTTTACTTTTTCCAGATAATAGGCAAGTTTTTCTTTTTTGTGTGTGAGGGTAGATTCGTGCTTTTTAATCCTCCCATTCCGGAAATCATCAACACTCACCAACCCCAGAAGTCCGCGGAAAACAGATTTATTAGGCAGAAACTGTTCATAAAGATAATAAGATGAGCTATCCTGAACGAGTTTTTTATCATCGAGAAGTTCTTCGAAATTGGTGCGTATTTTCCTTAGATTTCTGTCTATATCCTTAGATTTACTCACCACATAAGGTTTAATCATCTGAATATAAGATGAATCCTGCTGTGCTTTTTTAGTGATTTCTTCCTGCGAAAAATTGTCTAAAGGATGGGTTGGGAATATATCAACGTAATCTTCACTCGGTCTTATTCCCCGGAATGGTTTAAAAATAGGCATCGTATCTCTATAGTTTATTTTTAATGTCAATAATTTGAGCGGCAAGTTCTGCTCCGATTTTTTCCTGCGCATCCATGGTATTTCCGCCTAAATGCGGCGACAGCGAAAGATTGGGATTCATAAGAAGCGGAAGTTCCGGGGTTGGCTCATTCTCAAAAACATCCAGTGCGGCACCGGCAATTTTTCCGGAATCGATGAACTGGAGTAGGGTAACTTCATTTAAAACTCCGCCACGTGCTGTGTTTACTATGAAAACTCCGTCTTTCATCATTTCAAACTGTGGAGTATCAATAATATATCCGTCGGATTTTGGGGTGTTGATGCTCAGGAAATCTAGTTCTTTAAAAAAATCTTCCTGGTTGGTGGTAGAGGTGATTTCGAAATTTACGGTCTGCCCGTCGAAGAAATCCAGGAACAGGGTTTCCGTACGCGGTTTTCTGGTAAGGACTTTCACTTTCATCCCCAACGAAATTCCCATTTTTACCACTTCCTGGCCAATTCCGCCAAAACCGATCACTCCTAATGTCTTTCCTTCAAGTTCCACCGCGGACGAGAATGATTTCTTCAGCGCTTTAAAGTGCGTTTCGCCTTCCAGCGGCATCAGACGGTTGGATTCGTGAAGGAATCTTGCCAGCGAAAAAAAGTGTGCAAAAACCATTTCTGCGACTGACCGGGATGAAGCTTTTGGAGTATTGATGATATAAAGGCCTTTGTCAATGGCATATTCGGCGTCGATATTATCCATTCCCACGCCGCCACGTCCTACAATTTTCAGGCCGGGGCAGGCATCAATTAAATCTTCGCGCACTTTTGTAGCGCTTCGAACCAATAGGACATCAATATGATTTTCGTTAATGAAACTGATGAGATGTTCCTGGGAAATCCGGGTTTCTACCAATTCGATTCCGGCTTCTGCTAAAGCATTTTTACCTGATTCTGAAATACCGTCGTTGGCTAAAACTTTCATAAATATTATTCAAATTAACTGAGTAGATAAACTGTGTTTCTGAAATTATTTCAGATTTTTCATTACCTCCACCAAAACCTGTACACTTTCGATAGGCAACGCATTGTAAAGACTTGCTCTGTAGCCGCCTAAACTCCTGTGCCCATTCAATCCGCTGATTCCTGCAGCTTTCCAGGCAGCATCGAACTCATCTTTTTTAGATTCGTCCAACAGCTGGAACGATACGTTCATTAGGGAACGGTCTTCTTTCTGGCAGAAGGTTTCAAGTAAAGGGTTTCTGTCGATCTCATCGTAAAGAAGTTTTGCTTTGGCTTCGTTTCTGGCTTCAGCAGCGGCAATACCGCCATTTTTTTCCAGATGCTGTAAGGTGAGCAGGGTAGTGTACACCGGAAAAACGGGTGGTGTATTATACATGGATTCTTTGTCGATATGACTCTGGTAGTTCAGGATCGACGGAATAGTTCTTCCGGTATGACCCAAAATACTTTTTTTAACTACCACAAGCGTTACGCCTGCAGGTCCCATATTTTTCTGTGCTCCGGCGTAAATCAGGTCAAACTGTGAATAGTCGATCACACGGGAAAAAATATCTGAACTCATATCGCAAACCATAAGCGTATCAACCTTAGGGAACAATTTCATCTGCGTTCCGTAAATGGTATTGTTCGAGGTGCAGTGGAAATAATCGTATTCGCTGCCTACGGTATAATCTTTCGGAATGAATGAATATTTTTGCTCCTTTGAAGAACCTACGACATCTACGGTTCCGAAATTTTTTGCTTCTTTAATCGCGCCTGCAGCCCAGGTTCCGGTATCCAGATACGCCGCTTTGCCGTTTTCGACTTTCATTAGATTATATGGAACCATTAAAAACTGTAAACTTGCGCCCCCACCAAGGTAAAGTACTTCGTAATCATCGCCAAGGTTCATGAGTCTTTTTACGATTGCTCTGGCTTCATCCATCACCGCAACAAAATCTTTGCTCCGGTGTGAGATTTCGAGGATCGAGAGTCCTATGCCGTTGAAATCGAGGATGGCTTCTGCTGATTTCTGAAAAACTTCCTGCGGCAATATGCAGGGACCTGCGCTGAAATTGTGTTTTTTACTCATGTTTTTAGTATTTGAAAATCCGCAAAGCTGCGTATTTCTTTTTTAATTCCGTAAAGTTAAGAGATTTAAGAAAAAAAAACGCCCACAAAAAGTGAGCGGATTATATTATTCTCCGTGTAAGAAAGCTTTTTTCTCGAGCAAGCTTTCCTCTGATTCTACATGGTCTTCATCCGGGATACAGCAGTCTACCGGACAAACTGCCGCACACTGCGGCTCTTCGTGGAAGCCGATGCACTCTGTACATTTATCGGTTACAATAAAATATACATCATCGCTTACAGGTTCCTGCGGTGCATCTGCATCTACCGTTAAACCGGATTTCAAAACAACCATTCCTTTCAGTGCGGTGCCTTCTGAAGCCTTCCAGTCTACCGCGCCTTCATAAATAGCGTTATTGGGGCATTCCGGCTCACAAGCACCACAATTAATACATTCGTCTGTTATTCTGATAGCCATTGCTACTTTAATTTTAAATTTGTGCAAATATACAAATAATTCGCCTCACAGTACTAATTTTCGATGGCTAAGGTTGGGAAATATGCGTCAGTTTCAGTATTGCTGCGTAACGGAATACCTTTGTTTACACTGCGGCTGCAATTTTAAGAAGTGATAAAAATAAGCGTTAAAATAAGTACAAAAAATTTTTTGGTTGAAGGGAATTCGGTTTATTTTCTGTCCTCATGTGTTTTTCAAGGTTTTGCATACTTCATGCGTTTGATCAGTTTCGTGGTGTGATATCCGTTAAGTGCTGAACCGGTAAGTGTTTCTGCCTTTTCGATATCAAGCACGCCCTCTTCCAGCCAGATGTTTTCGGGAAAATATAAATCAATGATTTCTCCAATAATCAGCAGGGTATTATTACTTTGCACTGCTACCTTTTCTTTCAGCTCTAAACCTATCTGGATTTTGGATTCATTAACGAAAGGTGCTGCAAAATTATTTTTGTACACGGCAGTAAGTCCCACGGCTTCAAATTCTGATTGTTCTCTTGTATATCTTGCCGAGGTTTGATGGGCTTTTTCGAAAATATCTACTGTTATATGGTTAATTGTGAAAAATTTTGTCTGTAGTATATTTTCAATGGTGTGCCGCTCCACAGAATGCGGGCGGGAAATAAAACCCATGAGGGCGGGATCGGCACCCAGGTGTATAACTGAGTTAAAAACGGCAAGATTGGTTTCGTGCTCCCGGCTTGCTATTCCTATTAAATTAAGACTTTTGAAACCACTCAGGGAATTGATTAATGCAGCTCTTTTGCGATGTTCAATCTGTTGGATATCTAAACTGTTGAGATGGATGTTCATTTACGTTTTCTTTCAATAGATGCTGAAATATTTCTAATTTCAGGCTGCTTAAAGCTGAATATTAAATTTTTACAGATCCCATTCCGCCATCGATTCCAATGATTTGACCGGTAATCCAGCGGGCATTGTCTGAGATTAAAAAAGCTGCCATTTCGGCCATCTCCTTTGGGCTTCCGATTTCCTGTAATGGATGTCTTTTGGCTGCGGCCTCCCGTTTTTCGGGGGTTGACAGAAGCTGGGCCGCAAGTGAGGTATCGGTTAAAGAGGGTGCTATAGCATTTACCCTGATTTTTTGTGCCGATAATTCTGCAGCAAGCGTTTTAGTCAATCCTTCCACAGCACTTTTGCTTGCCGCCACCGAAGCATGAAAAGGCATCCCAAGTTTTGCAGCGACCGTACTGAACAGAACAACAGAAGCATGATCAGCTTTTTTAAGGTTAGGCAAAATTTTCTTAATTATTTTTACCGCTCCGATCACATTGATCTCAAAATCACTCCTAAAATCATCTTCTGTAAGTCGGTTAATAGGTTTTAGGTTGATGCTTCCCGGAGCGTAGATTAAGCCGTCGATGGTTTCAGGGAAATTAATATCATCCAGATTTCCAGAAAGGATATCCAAAGCATAGAATTCGATATTTAACTGGTTTATTTCAGCGTTTTCTCTTTTTGATATGCCAATAATACGGTGCTGTTCTGCCAGGATTTTTGCTGCGGCTAATCCTATCCCTTTTCCGCAACCAACGATTACAATATTTTTCATCTTTTAATTATTTAAGATTTTTACTTCTTTTTGAAATTTTGTTCAGGCTTATGGTGCGCTGCCTGCTGCATTTGAAACGGTTTATTTCAGCAGATCTCTTCAGCAGATGTTTTTTGCTGATTCCGGAGTTTACGCGTTTTCTCCAAAGTTTGAAGCTTGACTGCTTTAATTGTAAACGCATTAACTGTATCACATCGGATTCGCTGAGGGAAAACTGATATTTTATGGCTTCAAAAGGAGTCCGGTCTTCCCAGGCCATCTCGATGATGCGGTCGATCTGTTCAATGCTTAAATTTTTCATTGTCCAAAATTTTTATAATGAAACGGTGTCGCTTTTTAGAGACAGAAGCTTTTTGCTGTAAATCTGCTTGCTGACAATTCCAGTTTCCACTTTTTGCGCCAGTTAAAGGGCTGCCCGCGGGTTTCAAATATTTTTGAAGGTAATTCGGAAGGAATTGCTAATCTTTAATAAACTTTTTGTAGTTATTGATTTCGATATGTTTTGACCCAAGATCATGCATCATATTGTAAAGACCGAAAAAAGTTCGGTTTATATAAATAAAATGCTTAGAGCCACGGTTGGTATTCATTCCCTTGATGTCATTCAGTTTTGCATAACGTTGCCCTAATTCAGCTATTTCCCTGAAGAAATTTTCATCTGAAAAATCAAAATACTCCTGATTAAAAGGTCTTGTAAACAGTTCTAGCAATTCGTAGAATAGTTTAGAGAAAAACTCTTTTTCGTGGGCTGAATCTTCTTCACGCAAGATTTCTAATACGTGTAGTTTTTCCAGTAAAATCTCCGGGTTGTCTAAATTTTCTTTTTTTGCCAACTCAAAGTATGGGATGTAAAAATCTAACGGAACTTCTTTGATGCAGCCAAAATCGATAACCAGAAGTTTATTGTCTTCTGAAACCAGAAAATTGCCGGGATGTGGGTCTGCATGTACTTTTTTCAGCACGTGCATCTGGTACATGTAAAAATCCCAAAGTGTTTGACCTACCAAATTAAGTTCCTGATCATGGTGATGTTTTTTGGTAAAATCAGAAAAATGAATGCCCTGCATCCAATCCATTGTAATGATTTTTTCGCAGGATAATTCCGGATAGTAATTGGGGAAGCTGATGTTCGGAAGATGACTGCATTCATCGGCAAACGCCAGGCTGCTGTTTAATTCCAGGTTATAATCGGTTTCTTCGTAAAGTTTGTCTTCTACTTCCTTAAAGTAAGTTTCGGATCCCTCTTTTTTGATATTGAACATTTTAATGGCCATGGGTTTTACCATTTTCAAATCGCTGGAAATACTTTCGCGTATGCCGGGATACTGAATTTTCACCGCCAGGACTTTATCGCCCAAGCTTGCCTGATGCACCTGACCAATACTTGCTGCATTTATGGATTCGGTAGAAAAATGATCATAAATTTCCTCAGGATTCCTGCCGAAGTATTTTCTGAAGGTTTTCTTTACCAGCGCGGCCGAGAGTGGTGGTACAGAAAACTGGGACAAAGAAAATTTTTCCACATACTCCAGCGGGAGTATATTTTTTTCCATGCTCAGCATCTGGGCAACTTTCAAGGCAGAGCCTTTTAACTCTTTCAGGGAATCATAAATATCTTCCGCATTGTCGTGATGCAGGATTTTACGGGCTTCACCTTCTTCCTTTGTTATTTTGTTGCCATAATACTTCAGGTAATTTACACCTACTTTTGCTCCTGCTTTTAAGAGGCTGCCGGTTCTTTCTAATTTACTTGTAGGTATTTTGTCTAATGTCTTCATTTTACCTTATTTTAAATTTCTCTTTCCATAAAAATTTCCCCAGATCAATGGCTTTTCTTAAGGGTTCGTTATCGAGGAATTCAAAGCCGGTGTCAATGGTTTTTTCAATGAAGATGTCGGTTTTTTCAAAATCCGGCGACTGATCCATCTTCCAGAATTCTAAAACAGAAATCAGGTGCAGCCACATCGCCGCCTGTCTGGATTTTGTATTGAGGTTACGTATTTTTTCACTCGCTTTTTCTGCCATTTCCCAGGTTTCGAAGTCTAAACTGTTGATGAAATCGATAAAGCTGCCGCGCAAGGTTTCTAATATTTTTAGACTCTGTAGTTTGTTGTCGCCTAAAATCTTTAATACAATGGAGCGGTTCATGCTAAGGTTTTCAAAAAAAACAAAATAAAGATTCAGCAACTGTTCTTTTGCTGAAGATACCCGCTCTTCCTGCCCGGTAACCAACGCTACAGATTTCTGGAAAAAATGGTTGAGTATTTCTTTTTCTACATGCTCAAAGCCTGAAAAAAAGTGATAGAAATCCTTTTCCTCAAAATCGTTTTCTTTGGCAAACAGGTATACATTTTTCGGCCGGTCGCCATGATTTAGAAGATAGTCACTGTACTGCGTGAAGATAAAATCCCGCGTTAATGGTGTATTATTATTCATTTTGATTGATTTATAAAAAATATAGTACAAAAATAAACTATTTTATTAATATAAAAGTATATATTTGTACTATAATTTTTTTAAAAAAGAATATTATGATACAGATTCAGGCACAATCTACCATTCCTACAGATTTTGGAAATTTTACAGTGTATGCTTTTTCGGAGCATGAAGAAGACTGGAGTCCGCATTTGGTATGGGTAGCAGAAAATACAGATTTTAATCGTACCGTAAACGTACGTTTTCATTCAGAATGTATTACGGGAGAAGTTTTTCATTCAAAGAAATGCGAATGTGGGCAGCAGTTAACCGAATCCATGAAATTTGTTTCAGAACATGGCGGAATGATAATTTATCTCCGTCAGGAAGGCAGAAATATCGGGATTATCAATAAACTTAAAGCGTATTCGCTGCAGGAGAAAGGCTATGATACCGTTGAAGCTAACCTGATGCTGGGATTGCCCGCTGACGGAAGAAATTTTGATGTAGCGATTGAAATACTGAAACTAATGAAGGTAAAAGAAATAAATTTACTTACCAATAATCCTGAAAAAATTAAATCCCTGCACAAAAGCGGCATTAAACTGAGTAACAGACTTCCCATGGAGATACAACCTAATGAAGTGAACCGAAGCTATCTCAGTAAAAAACGAAATTACTTTGGTCATCTGCTTGAAAAAGTTTAATTCATTACCGTAATGTTATGTACGTACTTCAATATTAAACGCAAGGGGAAAAGCAAAGTTTCAGAAATCAAAAAAAATAACTGCAGACCCAGCCTGCAGTTATTTTTTTACCTCTATCGGTGATGTAGTACATCGGATAGAGAAACCCTGAAGTCATCAGTTTGAACTGATTTTATTCATTTCCCTGCTGCTGTGAAGGTGTTCGTAGGCTTCATTGAGCAGGTTTTTGGAGTCTATATTTTTTTCGTAAATCGGTAAATGAAAATGATTAAGTTTTTTCAAAAGCCTGATTAATTCCATCTTTTCGTTGGTGGTTAAGTTTCCCGATACAATGTCTGTAGCCATCCTGATTTTATCCATCTGCATTTCTAAGGCGCTGATGCCGCTTTGGGTAATGGAAATCACTTTCTGTCTTTTGTCTTTCAGCGAATCTTTTTGGGTTACCCAATTCTGTTCGATTAACCTGTTGATGATTTGCATCCCGACCGGTTTTTCATGTACATTTTTTTTGATTAAATCCATTTTCGACATTTCGCCAAACGCTTTCAGATTGATGAGATAGATGAAATCCTCCTGGGTAGAGAAATTTGAACCGAAAATGGCTGATTTAGAATAGCTTTTGGCGTAACGGTTCAGGTGAACAAGCAGCGTGTTAATCACACTCTCCGGGCTGCGTCCTTTTTCCTTTCCAATCCAGCCGGGCAATTCTTCGTTCTTTGCTACGGTATTACTTGCAGCTAACCAATCCCTAAAAGCATGCATAGAAACATCTTCATTATTGTCGTTTTCAGCTTCAAATTCTTCTACCAGATCTATAATATCCTTAATCAACTGATATTTCATAAGTTTAAATTTAGGAAACAAATGTACTAAATTTATTTAAAATTTACGTTTATACAATAAAATTTAATATTAAAGGTTTAAAAATATACTAAAAATATAATTTCAGTCATGTTCATCTACTTTAGTGCTTAAGATTTAAGTTGAAGCGAAGTATGCGGCCCTTTATTTTATTACGGTTGCTTCGGCCTGAAATAAGGAAAAAACTAAGCTAAGGTATTTTATCAAATAAAGTTTTACAAATACTATCTTTGCAGGAGATATTTAGAGGCTTAGTGTATGCCAGAGAAATATTGCGATTAGCGGTTTGATAAAACATATAAAGGTGAAAATTTGAAAGTCATCCATAAATTATCATATCCCAATTTATTAAAAAATCCAGAATTTAAATAGGATGAGCAGAGAGAGTAAAATTTCAGGACTTTGTGAATTAGGCCTGTATATCAAGAATTTCACAGCAAAAAAAGAAGACGATTATAACGGCGATGATGAAAAATTTGCTGCTTTGTTAAGAAAATCCGAAATCGAAAATCCATGGTTTACAATTGAAAACCAAAAGTTTGCTTTGAACCAATGGGCAGATTTATTAAGTGAGATAAACCTGAACGAATGGCTATCGCATTATAAAGCTCCACTCGTTCCAAAAAGAGTTGGCTTAATCCTGGCCGGAAATATTCCCATGGTGGGTTTTCATGATGTGATTTCTGTGGTTTTAAGCAATCACATTCCGGTTATTAAACTCTCATCTAAGGATAAGCGGATGCTGCCTTTTTTAATGGATAAATGGAATGAATTTTCAAACGGAAATGTGCCATATGAAATGGTGGAAAGACTTGAGAGTTTTGATGCTGTAATTGCCACAGGAAGCAACAATACCGCTCGATATCTGGAGTATTATTTTAAAGACAGCTTGAGTATCATAAGAAAGAACAGAACGTCGGTAGCAGTGCTGAAAGGTGATGAAACTGATGAGGAATTACAGCTTCTGGCAGAAGATATTTTCCGTTATTATGGCTTGGGATGCAGGAATGTTACGAGACTTTTTATTCCAGATGATTTCCTGATCGACAGGATTTTTGAAAATTTCCTGAATTTTAAAGAAATCATTAATCATAACAAATACGCCAATAATTACGAATATAACCGCGCGGTTTATCTGCTGAACCAGGAGAACTTCTGGGACAATAATTTCGTCATGCTGAAAGAGGATGAAGCACTGTTTTCGCCGCTTTCGGTCATTAATTTCTCCCGATATTCAAGTCTTGAGGAAGTTCATGATTTTATTGCAGCCAACGAAGAAAGTATTCAGGCTGTGGTGGCAAAACCGGAATTGGGATTCGAAAGTATTGGTTTGGGCGAAGCACAGAATCCAGGTCTGGATACTTACGCAGATCACGTAGATACAATGAAATTCCTGGAGGTTATTTAGTTACCAGCTGAAATAGAATTTGCTTGAAATAAAAATTAGTAAATAATTATCGTATAGCATTATAAGTATCAATTACGCATAATTGCTTTAACTATATTTTTTGTTATCCTGTTGTTAAAATCTGTTCTTCGTCTGGTTTAGAAAAGTTTCAAAAATCATAACTTCCTGCCCGAATTTTGCCTCAATACGTTCGGTGATATTTTTAAATTCGATTTCAATAAAATCCTGACGTTTTTCTATGTCATCAAATATCAACAGAAGGTTTGTGTTTTTGCCTTCGCTGATCATATCACTTTCTACTTCAGAGAGTATATATTTTTCAACATCCATAAGGTTTTCAACCATATTTTCCAGATCGGTTTTTATGTACTCATCCCATGATGCTACAAGATCGGCGGGCGTGTGAAAGGTAAGGCTCAGAATGCTCATTGCTTTTAAGTTTTTTTTAAGTTTTGTTGATAAATTTATAGCGCAAAAATCGCTAAATTTTTCGTAAATTAGCACGTTCTTAAAATTAGAAAGAAAAGAATGATCACGCATTAACATAAGTGCTTGATTTTCATTTTATTAAAAAATATTATGCATAAAGAAGGAGAAAGGTTAATTCCTATCAACATTGTTGATGAAATGAAATCCTCTTATATCGATTATTCGATGTCGGTAATTGTTTCCAGAGCTTTACCCGATGTAAGAGATGGCTTAAAGCCGGTTCACAGAAGAGTTTTATACGGAATGTACAATCTGAATGTTTTTTCGAACAGAAAACATTTGAAATCTGCAAGAATTGTCGGTGATGTTCTTGGTAAATATCACCCGCATGGCGATTCCTCTGTTTACGATGCAATGGTGCGTATGGCCCAGCCATGGAGTCTGCGTTATCCGCAGGTTGACGGGCAGGGTAACTTCGGCTCGATGGACGGGGATCCGCCGGCAGCAATGCGTTATACCGAGGCAAGACTCAAAAAAATTGCAGACGATGTTTTGGCTGATCTCGACAAAGAAACCGTAGATTTCCAGAATAACTTTGATGATTCATTGACGGAGCCTTCCGTAATGCCTACTAAAATCCCGAATCTTCTGGTGAACGGTGCCTCAGGTATCGCTGTAGGTATGGCGACCAATATGGCGCCCCATAATCTTTCAGAGAGTATTGATGCAATCGTTGCCTACATCGATAATAACGAAATTACGATTGATGAGCTCATGAAGCATATCATCGCTCCGGATTTCCCTACCGGCGGAATTATTTATGGTTACGACGGCGTTCGCGATGCCTTCCATACCGGAAAAGGCCGCATCGTTCTCCGTGCGAAAGTAAATTTCGAAGAAATTGGAAACCGAAATGCTATTATTGTAACCGAAGTTCCTTACCAGGTCAACAAGGCAGAAATGATTGCCAGAACTGCTGAATTGGTAAAAGAAGAAAAGATCCCGGGAATCTACGAAATCCGTGATGAGTCCGACAGACAGGGGCTTAGAATCGTTTACGAACTTAAAAATGATGCAATTCCGAACGTGGTTCTGAATATGCTTTATAAATATACTTCGCTTCAAACCTCTTTCAGTGTCAATAATATTGCGCTGGTAAAAGGAAGACCGGAGCAGCTTAACCTGAAAAGCATCATTTACCATTTTGTAGATCACCGTCACGAAATCGTGATCAGAAGAACCGAATACGAGCTTAGAAAAGCCAGAGAACGTGCTCATATTCTTGAAGGTTTCATGAAGGTAATCGGCACCCAGGATGATCTCGATAAAGCGATTGCCATCATTCGTCACAGCGCGAATCCAGCCGAAGCGAAAGAAGGTTTGATGAAAGAATTCGATCTCTCAGAAATTCAGGCACAGGCCATTCTGGATCTCAGACTGGCGAGGTTAACCGGAATGGAACTCGACAAGATCCGTGCAGAGTATGAAGAAATCATGAATTTGATTAAAGATTACGAAGACATTCTTGCAAACGAGTCCAGAAGATTCGAAATTATTAAAGCTGAACTTCTTGAAATGAAAGAGAAATACGGCGACGAAAGACGTTCAGAAATCGATTATTCAGGCGGAGAAATGTCGATTGAAGACTTAATTCCGGACGAAAAAGTTGTTCTTACGATTTCGCACGCGGGTTATATCAAAAGAACTTCGCTTTCAGAATATAAAATCCAGAGCCGTGGCGGCGTAGGAAACCGCGCAGCAACCACAAGAGACGAAGATTTCCTCGAATATATTGTGGCTGCTACCAATCACCAGTACATGCTTTTCTTCACCGAAAAAGGAAAATGTTTCTGGCTCAGGGTTTTCGAAATTCCTGAAGGTTCCAAAACAGCGAAAGGAAGAGCAGTTCAGAACTTAATTAATATAGAACCCGACGATAAAATTAAAGCATACATCAGAACAAACGATCTGAAAGATACAGATTATGTAAACCAGATGAATGTGGTGATGATTACCAAGAACGGAACCATCAAGAAAACTTCCCTCGAGGCTTATTCAAGACCGAGAACCAATGGGGTAAACGCAATCGAAATACGTGATAACGACCAGTTATTGGGGGCAAGATTAACCAATGGTAATTCCGAAATTATGATTGCGACCAAAAACGGAAAATGTATCCGTTTCCCTGAAGAAAAAGCCAGAGCAGTAGGCCGTGGATCGATCGGTGTACGTGGTATTTCTCTTGAAGATAACGACGAAGTTATTGGCATGATTGTAGTAAATGATGTGCAGAATGAGACTGTTTTGGTCGTTTCAGAAAAAGGTTACGGTAAACGTACGGCGGTAGAAGATTACCGTGTTACCAACCGTGGCGGAAAAGGGGTAATTACCTTGAATATCACCGAGAAAACAGGTAATCTGATCGCCATTCAGAATGTAACTGACGAAGACGGATTGATGATCATCAACAAATCTGGAGTAGCCATCAGAATGGGTATGGATGAAATGCGCGTAATGGGAAGAAACACCCAGGGCGTGAAGGTCATCAACCTCAAAAATAACGATTCTATTGCTGCCATAGCGAAAGTGGAAATGGATAAAGATGTGGAAGAAGAAGAGGAAAATACTCAGGAACCGCTTCCGGGTGCTGTAGAATCTGCACTTCCGGAGTTCAGCGACGTGCCTCAGACCGGTGACAACGCCATCAGCAATATGGGCGATGAAGCTTACCTGAAGAAAATTGAAGAAGAAGAGGAAAAAGAAAATAACAGGATAGCGAAAGAAAAAGAAGAGGGAACTACCGATGATGAAAACTAACAGTAAACCAATTTTTTTAAAATTAATATAATGAAAAAAATATTTTTCAGCATTGCATTAGTTTCTGCAACTGTTGCATTTGCACAAAAAAAGGAAATCGCGGCGGCAGTGAAAGCCATTGACGCCGGCGATGTTGCGGCTACCAACTCGCAGATTGCTGCAGCCGAAGCAGTAATGGGTGGTAAAACCTATTTGGTAGAGCCTGCTGTTCTGGAGCAGTATTATTATGCAAAAGGTTTGGCGCTTTTAAAATCAGGTAAAAACGCAGAAGGTGCAGCTTACCTCGCGAAAATGAGCGAACTTGGTAAAGAAAAAATATATACCGGTAAAGACAGCAGCAAAAACAAAGTGTATTATGTTGGTAAAGCAGCCGCAGATCAGTCAGGAATTCAGGGACTGAAAGAAGATACTTACCTTCCTGTCTTAACAGGCAAGATTGGCAACACCATTAACCCGCTTATTGAAGCTGCCAATAAAACAGCGATGAATGCTTATACATCAAAAAATTATGCTGCAGCAGCACCAAAATTCAGAGAGGTTTATGATCTCTTGAAAGCAGGCGGGCAGGATAACAAACAGTATCTGTATTACTCGGGGCTAAATTATGCGCTTGCTGATAAAAAGAATGAAGCAATCGAGGTTTATAATGAACTCATCAACTCCGGATATACAGGTATTTCAACCACATATTTTGCTAAGAATAAAAAATCAGGTGAAGTAGAGCCGTTGGACAAAGTAACCTGGGATCTTAACAAAAAGATGGGAGCAACTTCAGAATATTCCGATTTTACCAGCGAAACTTCTACAAGTATCGAAAAAGAACTGTACGAAACCAATGCAGCACTCATGGTAGATGCAGAAAAATATGATGACGCTTTAGCACTCATTGAGAAAGGATTGAAAAAATTCCCGTCAAATTCCAAGCTTACAGAACTTCAGGGAACTGCTTATTACAAATCCGGTAAAATGGATCAGTTTATTGCAAACCTGAAAGTGCAGACCGAAAAAAATCCTTCAGATGCCAATAACTGGTACAACCTGGGAGTTCTTCAGAGCAAGGATCCTGCAACAGAGGCAGAAGCAGTGAAGTCGTACAAAAAAGCGGTAGAGTTGAATCCGAATTTCGCTCAGGCGTGGCAAAACCTTACCTATGTTACTATGGGTGACGATGCCAAAGCGATTGAAGATTACAATGCAGCTAAAAAAGCAGGAAAAACAGAAGCTGCAAACAAGATTATCGAGGCAAGAAGAGCAAGACTTGCTGCAGCACTTCCTTACGCTGAGAAATGGTACGAAAGCGACCAGCAGAATATCGACGCGGTTTCTTTGCTGAAAGGCTTATATATGTCTAACAAAAAAGAAGCAAAATTCCAGGAATTTAAAGCCAAAGAGGCTGCAATGCAGGCTGCAGGCAAAAAATAATACTCAATCAGTTTTTAACTGATGATGGATGCACCGAAATATTCGGTGCATTTTTTATATTGAAATATCAGTTTTCTAAATTCATTTCCCTGGATTTAAAAGAAAATTTAGGAAATATGGGTTTCTGAATCCTCAATTTCTTCGTAAATTCACACCAAATTTTAAAATTATGACCTCATCAGAAAAAATATCGGCATTACGCCAAAAAATGCAGGAAAATCAAATCGACGCATTTATCGTTTATTCCGCAGATCCACATATGAGTGAGTACCTCCCGGAGGAGTGGCAGGAACGCAGCTGGCTTTCAGGATTTACAGGTTCAGCAGGTTTTGTGGTAATTACTGCGGATAAAGCAGGTTTGTGGACTGATGGAAGGTATTTTGTTCAGGCACCGAAAGAACTTCAGGGTTCCGGAATTGATCTGATGAAGGAAGGTGAAGAAGAAACGCCACACTATATCGACTGGATTATCGCTGAAATTCCTCAGAACGGAAGCGTTGCAGTAAATGCTCTGGCAACTTCCAATTCCAATTGGGAAATGCTTCAAGAAAAGCTTTCCGCGAAAAATATTACTTTAAAAGACCAGCCATTGCTGAAAGAAATCTGGACCGACAGAAATCCTGGCGCTAAGAAAAACCCAATATTTGTTCATCCGGTAGAAAGAGCCGGAAAATCGGTCGCAGAAAAGCTCGCAGATATCCGCCAGAAAATGGAAGGCCTCGGCGCTTCGGTTCATATTATTTCCAGTCTTGATGATGTTGCGTGGACTTTAAACTTAAGGGGCAGCGATGTACAGTCGAATCCTGTGTTTTTAGGATATATCATTCTGACTAAAAATGAAGCTAAACTCTTCGTGGATCTCGAAAAACTGGAAGTAGAAGCCAGAAAACAGATGGATGAATCTTTGGTGAAAATGATGCCTTACGAAGAATTCTTCACCGAACTTCAGAACATTAAAAATGAAACAGTCCTTATTTCACCCAACAGCAACCAGTCGATTTATGAAGCCTTAAAAGCCGAAAATCAGTTTATCAAAGCCCCCGTTCCCGGCAATCTGATGAAAGCAGTGAAAAACGCCTCCGAACTCGAAGGTTTCCGTACCGTAATGCAGCGAGATGGCGTAGCGATGGTGAAGTTCCTTTATTGGCTTACCCATCAGGCGGGTAAAGAAGAAATGACCGAATATTCCATCGGTGAAAAACTGAGAGGCTTCCGTGCTGAAGGCAAAAACTTCGTGGGCGAAAGTTTCGGCAGCATCGTAGGTTATATCGAAAATGGTGCGATCATGCACTATTCTGCACCGAAAGAAGGCAGTAAACCGGTGACCAATGATTCTTCAATCCTTGTAGATTCAGGAGGCCAATACCTCGAAGGAACAACCGATATCACCAGAACTTTAGCTTTAGGAGCGGTATCTGATGAATTCAAACACAACTGTACTTTGGCGTTAAAAGGGATGATTCAGCTTTCTATGGTGAAGTTTCCCAAAGGCACGCGCGGCGTTCAGCTGGATGCGTTTGCAAGACTTGCACTCTGGAACGAAGCCAAAGATTACAACCATGGAACCGGCCACGGTGTGGGAAGTTTCATGAACGTACACGAAGGTCCGCAAAACATCCGCAAAGACATGAATTTCCAGGAACTGATTCCGGGAATGGTGCTTTCCAATGAGCCTGGTTTTTACTGGGAAAATCATTACGGAATCCGTCACGAAAATCTTATCGCAGTAAAGGAAAGTCAGACCACTGAATTCGGTACTTTCTATGAATTTGAGACCTTAACGATCTGTCCGTTCGACAGAAATGTGATTGCAACATCCTTGCTTACCCAGCCTGAAAAAGACTGGCTGAACAGCTACCACGAATGGTGCAGGGTAAAACTTGAAAATGATCTGGAAGGTGAGGTGAAAGAATGGTTCCTCGAGCAGGTAAAACCGCTTTAAAACCTCTTAACTATAAGATAAAAAGTGCATTTTTCTGCACTTTTTTTATGCGTTTCAGTCACAAATTATTTGAAAGAAAAACTTCGAAGGTTGTTAAAAAAGATACACGTAGTTATAGCCCTGATAGTAGCGGCATCCTTTTTATTGAGAAGGATTTGCTGCTGCATAAAAAGATAAAGCGGATAGCGGGACGTGTCTCCGAATAAAGCCCGAAACCTCTTGCTCCTGAAAACAGGAATTATTCCGTAATTTTGCAGCATGTACAACGACACAATTTGTGCTTTAGCCACAGCCAACGGAATGGGTGCGCTCGGCATCATCCGCCTTTCGGGTGATGATGCAGTGGGCATCGTGAACAAAGTTTTTGAAGGGAAGAACCTTGAAAAAGCCAAATCTCACACGGTTCATTATGGTTTCATCAAAGACAGCGATGAAACGGTGGATGAAGTAATGGTTTCTGTATTTCTGGCACCCAAAACCTTTACCACCGAAAATTCTGTAGAAATTTCATTCCACGGCTCGCCTTATATCGGCAAGAAAATCCTAGAAGTTCTGCTTAAAAACGGTGCAAGAATGGCCAAAGCCGGTGAGTTTACGATGCGTGCTTTTATGAACGGACGTATCGACCTGTCGCAGGCCGAATCCATTGCCGACCTTATCGCTTCAGAAAATGAAGCTTCCAGAAAAGTGGCGCTTAATCAACTGAAAGGAGGAATTACCAATGAAATATCAGTCCTCAGAACTGATCTGCTGAATTTTGTTTCTTTAATTGAACTGGAACTCGATTTCGCCGAAGAAGATGTGGAGTTTGCCGACAGAACGGCTTTAACCCAACTTCTCCATAAAATTGAAGACAAACTGAATGCCCTCATCGAAAGTTTTCAGTACGGAAACGCAGTAAAAAATGGAGTAGCAGTAGCCATCCTCGGGAAACCGAACGCGGGCAAATCTACCCTTCTCAATGCGCTTCTAAAAGAAGAACGGGCGATTGTGAGCGATATTGCCGGAACCACGCGCGATACGATTGAAGAAGTGATCCATATCAAAGGGAATGCCTTCCGGCTTATCGATACCGCAGGTTTACGCGAAACTACCGATGAAATCGAAAAAATTGGCGTTGTGAAAGCGAAAGAAAAATCGGACAAAGCGGATGTCCTTATTTATCTGATCGATGTGGCTTCGCAAGATATTTCTGAAGATGTGGCAATTCTGAAGGAACTCTTGCGGGAAGATCTGGAAACTATCATCTGTTTTACGAAGATAGATGAACATTTGGTTACAAAACATTCACTTTTTGAAGATATCAAGCGTCTTACGGGGAATGAAAACCTCAAAACACTTAATGTTTCAGCCAAGAAAAACCTTAATCTGGATGAACTCAAGAATCTCCTCACGCATTTCGTTGAAAATCTGAAGACCGATGAAAATGTTGTTATCACCAACCAGCGCCATTACGAAGCTTTACAGAAATCCCTCAGTGCTGTGAAAGCAGTGGAAGAGGCTGTAAATGCGAAAATTACTACCGAACTTCTCGCGTATGAACTCCGAAACGCCCTGGAATACCTCGGCGAAATTTCCGGAGAATTTACCAACGACGAAGTCTTAGGGAATATTTTTTCTAAGTTCTGTATCGGCAAGTAGAGACATTTCAACATTTTTAAAATGATTTAATGATATCTTCAACTAGGAATTACTGAAGAACTTTTGTAGTCGAAAGCTTCTTCCTTCGATATTAAATTTCCAAAGTTTTTATGAAAATTTAACTGTAACATTTTTGGTTACAATTAAAAAGAGCTGTATCTTTGCATCATCATGAACAATACCAGATTTGCAACCGTGATTCATATTCTTACCCTGCTGGCGAAATTTCCCGGCCAGTGGCTGAGCTCTGAGTGGATTGCCGAAAGCATTACCATCAATCCCGTGATTGTCCGAAAAGAGCTTGCTGTTTTGCATCAAATGGGTTGGATTGTGAGTAAAAAAGGCAAAGACGGCGGAACGATGCTTAACATCTCAAGCACCAAAATTTCAATGGCAGATATTTTTAATGCCGTGAAAAATTCAAATGTGCTTGGAAAGAAAAATACCTGTAACGACACCAAATGTGTTGTAGGGAAAGAAATCAATAAAGAACTGGAAAAACTCTTCGAAGAAACAGACCGAATTGTTACCGAATCCCTCAGCAATAAAACCTTGCAGGAATTTGTAGACCAGTTTCAGTAAAAAAATTTACATAGTAATGTAACAAAAAATGTTACATTTTAAAAATAGTACCATATGAAAATAGCGATTATCGGAGCCACCGGATTTGTGGGTTCCAAATTAGTGAAAGAAGCTGCCGACAGAGGCCTGCAGGTAACTGCCATTGCAAGAAATGCTGAGAAAACTGAACCCGGAAACATAAACAAAGTTTCAGTGGATGTAAACAATGTGGATGAACTTTCGGAAGTACTGAAAGGTCACGATACAGTCATTAGCGCATACAACGCAGGATGGACTAATCCTAATATTTACGAAGATTTTCTTGCAGGTTCCAGGGCCATTCAGGAGGCTTCAAAAAGAGCCGGAGTAAAAAGGCTGATTGTAATTGGCGGAGCAGGAAGTCTCTATACCGCAGTAAACCAGCAGTTAGTAGATACGGAAGGCTTTCCGGCAGAGATTAAGCCCGGAGCATTGGCTGCAAGGGATTATCTGAATATTCTGAAAGAAGAAAAAGAGCTCGACTGGGCATTTTTCAGTCCGGCAATCGAAATGCATCCTGGCATTACCACCGGAAGAACCGGGAAATACCGCTTGGGTAAAGATCATCCTGTTGTTGATGAAAACAACGTATCAAAACTTTCAGCAGAAGATGTGGCCGTAGTTCTTATTGACGAAGCGCAGCATCCGAAACATCATCACCAGAGATTTACCGCAGCATATTAATTAAAATCAAAAAGGAAAATGAAAAAAATAAGAATTGGCGAAAACATTAGTGGAGTAGCACCTTTCAGTTTAGGCGGAAATGTTTTCGGATGGACCCTCGACGAAGAAAAATCTTTTGAAATACTTGATGCTTATGTAGAAGCCGGCTATAATTTTATCGACACCGCCGATATGTATTCTTACTGGATCAACGGCGGCGGAGGTGGAGAATCAGAAACCATCATCGGCAAATGGATGAAAGCCAGAGGTAACCGCGACAAAATCATCATTGCTACGAAAGTTGGCGGCGAGACCGGCGAGCATGGAATCGACGCCAGCCGAAATCACATCCTGGAAACCGTGGAAAAATCGCTCAAAAGACTTCAAACGGACTATATCGATCTTTATTACCTACATTTTGATGATGGTACAACACCTGTAGAAGAAACTTTAAGCGCTTTTGACGAACTGGTAAAATCGGGAAAGGTAAAAGAGATTGCGGTTTCCAATATTTCACCGGAACGTCTTAAAGAATCTTTGGAGTTTTCTGATAAAAACAATCTGGCAAAATATCAGGCGTTGCAGCCGCTGTATAATTTGGTGGAAAGAAAGGGTTACGAAACCGATTACGCTCCGATTGTTGCAGAACACGGACTTACTGTTTTCCCGTATTATGCGTTAGCCTCAGGATTTTTAACCGGAAAATACCGGTCAGAGAATGACTTCAGCAAAAGCCCGCGTGGACAGGGCGCTGCAAAATATCTCAATGAACAGGGTCTGAATATTTTAAAAGCTTTAGACCAAATCGCAGCAAAACATCACAGCGTTCCGGCTGCTGTTGCCCTAGCATGGTTATCTGCACAGCCCAATATCGGCGGACCCATTGCCAGCGCCACTTCCAAAGCGCAGTTAACTGAAATTCTCTCAAGTTCATCCCTGAAATTAGATTCAGCCGATATGCAACTGCTCGATAAAGTGAGCCAATAATTTCAGAATTTATAATTCTTTAATCCCCGGGAAATATTCCGGGGATTTTTGCATGTGATTAGCGCAAAGAATCAGTATTTTGTGACTGTTTATTTAGGCCCGACTGGTTCTGATTCTGCTCGGTCTTCTGTTGTGGCGGCATGTCAGTGGAAGCGTTGATGCTATCGCCCATAAGCGAATCCTTCGCGCGGTTCTGGATCAGTTGGCGTTCGGTCTCCGCGTACTCTGCCGGCGCGGTTCTCTGTGAATTATCAATTTTGAAACAGGAGGCAAGCATCAGTACTGTGTATACGGAGATGATTTTAGCGGTGTTTATTATGATATTTTTTTTATGTTAATAAATAGCATGTATCATACCAAAGGCCTTGGGGATTTGCAGATTGAGGCTCATGGTTAAGCTAATCTCTGGAACATGACGTTTTACCCTGAGATATACCACGAGCAAAAGTTTTCTTACCATTCATTCTGCGTGTTATCATTTATCTTTGCAAAGTAAAATAATGAAGATGACGAATGAAATTAAGGATATTGTGATTCCTATAGACTTCACAAAAAATAATGTAAACTTTCTGAAGGCTGCAATGGCTATTGCGAAAAGGCATTCAGCAAATATTTATTTAATCAATGTTATAAAGTCCTGTTTGTTGGGTACAGGTACTGCAGGCAGCGGCAAGTTTTATTATCATGGAAATGCGCTGCTGGATAGCTCAGAAAATCTACTGGCTCAGGTAAAAAATAAACTGGAAAATGGTGGTTGTAAACATGTCGAAACCTACGCCACAGTGGGTTCGGTTGCGCGAAGTGTCACCGAATATGCCTCGGAAAAGTCTGCAGACCTTATTGTTTTTGGAGTAGATTATCCAAAGAAACGTCCGGGATTTATCAGTTCCAACGCATACGAGATTATTACTAATACTTTTGTTCCTGTAATTTCGGTTCCGTACAGCTGTACGAAACACGAATTCCAGCACATGCTGTATCCTGTAAGGGATACCGAAGGCGTACTTTCTAAATTACAGTCTGTTTTACCTATTGCAAAGCGTAATAAATCAAAAATCAGTCTTCTAGGCATCGCTACCGGTAAAATAAACAATTCCTTACTGTCGGTTAATAATACCATAAAATTTCTGAAAGTAAAACTTGCCCGACAGAACGTAGAATATGTCCTGCAGGACGTATTAATTGATGAAAATGCGGAAGATCGGATTCTTCAGGCCTGTAAAAGCTGCGACGCGGATCTGGTTGCGGTAAATGTTACAACCGAAAAACCACTGGCAAAGATCTTTCAAAATAATTTTACCGAAAATGTTATCTATAAATCTCATATTCCGGTATTATTTTACCGAAAGAAAAAGCCTGAAGATGCCCTGATACAATATGTTACGATTCCTTATCCTATGTTCCCGGTTTAACTTAAAAATACACAATGCAAATTATAAAATTTTCAAACACCCTTATCCCACAGTCCTACAGAAATGAAATCGCTTTGTTTCTGGAGGAGCATCTACAGCAGTACGGCGATTCTTATGAGGATATTTCGCTGGCTCTGGATTATATTTCAGATACGTCAGGGAGCAAAGGCGGGTATCTTCTGGTGGCACAGCACGATGATGTGGTCACCGGTGCGGTGGTCGTCAACAAAACCGGAATGTCGGGATATATTCCCGAGAATATTCTGGTTTATATTGCTACCCATCATGATTACAGGGGTAAGGGCATTGGCAAAATGCTGATGGAAGAAGTGGTAAACCTTTGCGAAGGAAGTATCGCCCTGCACTGTGAACCGGATAATCCGGCGAGGAAACTTTACGAAAAATTGGGCTTCACTTCAAAATATCTGGAAATGAGACTTGTAAAGTAAGATAAATGTCGATTGTAACATTAAATAGAGATAAACTTATACAAAATTTCAATTTTCTGCAGAAACTTTTTTCAGAAAACAATATCGAGTGGAGTGTTGTCACAAAGGTGCTTTGCGGGAATGAAACCTTCCTGAAAGAAGTGTTGTCGCTGCCTATCGACGAATTCTGTGATTCCAGAATATCCAACCTTGAAAAAATTAAGGTGCTTTCTCCAAATTCACAGACCGTTTATATAAAACCTGTTCCTTTAACTTTTGTTGAGGATATTCTAAGCTATGCTGACGTAAGCTTTAATACGGAAATCAATACGCTCAAGCTAATATCGCAGAAAGCGGTTTCGATTAATACCGTACATAAAACCGTGATTATGATCGAGATGGGCGAGTTGCGCGAAGGTGTAGTGAGGGAGCGTCTGCTGGATTTTTTTGCTAAGGTAAAAGATCTTCCGAGTATTAAAATTGTAGGGATCGGGACCAATTTAACCTGTATGAACGGGGTGTTGCCCGATGATGAAAAAATGCGGGAACTCTATGAATGCAGGCAGGAGCTTGAAGAGATGTTCGGGATCAGAATTCCCTATATTTCCGGTGGTGCCTCGGTCGCCATTCCCCTCATCATGAGTGGGGAAATGCCGGAGTATATCAACCATTTTCGGGTGGGCGAAACGTTGTTTTTTGGAACCAATGTTTATGATCATTCTGATATTGAGGGAATGTGCCAGGACGTATTTAAACTTCATGCTGAAATTATTGAGATTAAAGAAAAACCCAATATTCCGGAAGGTAAGTTAGGTTATAACCTTACCGGTGAAAAGAAGGATTTCAGCGTTGAGCCGAAAAATTCCACCAGCAAACGGGCTATTATTGATGTAGGGCTTCTTGAAATGAATCTTAAGGATTTGAAGCCCATAGATGAATCCCTGAAAATTGTAGGCGGCAGTTCGGATATGCTGGTGCTGGATATTGAAGATGCCCACCGGAATTATAAGGTGGGGGATTTTATAACGTTCAATATCAATTATATGGGTTTGCTGAGTCTGATGAATTCCGACTATGTAGAAAAGAAAACCGTAAAAACCGGTCGTGAGCAATTAAATCCTGCCTAAATCCAATAAAAACATCTCCGATCTTCATATTTTTTCATCATATTAAATAAATCATCACACGGTAGCGGTAAAATATACCATTATTTATTTTATGGTATATTTTATCTTTGCATCCTAAGTGTATGATACCGATGAAAAACACCAGTCCTCCAAGGAAATACTCCATAAAGAACATCAAGAAGACTCCCCAGCATGTGGTAGATTTCAATTTTTACTCCTTTGAACAGTTTCTGAAGGATGCGGAACATCTTACAAAATCACACCGGCACGACTTTTATACCTTTTTGCTCACTGTTGATGGCGTGGGTTCGCATATTATAGATTTTGAAGAGTATGAAATCAAACCCAGGCGGCTGTTCTTCATCAATTATGACCAGATTCATTCCTGGAAGTTAGACGGGCCAATCCACGGGAAAATCATTCTGTTTTCAAAGTCGTTTTATAACCTTATTTATACCGGTAACAGTGACATTAGGAGTGACACGGCGCTGGAAAACCTGCCTACCTACGTTGATATAGAGGAAGAAGATTTCTCTTCCTGGCTCTCCGTCTGCGGGCATATTGAACATGAGTTTAAAAAATCTGAAAAGTTTTCGGAAGAGGTGACCTGTCTTTTGCTGAAGACCTGTGTTTTAAAAATGGAGCGCATAGCGGAAAATTCCAACCCAGCAAGCAGCAGGACCGACCACAAAAGTATGCTGGTTGATGCGTTCAAGAAACTGGTGAATGTGAATTTCCGGGAACTTAAAACAACAAGTGATTACGCCCACGAGCTGTCGATAACGGCAAATTACCTGAATGCCCTTGTAAAGGAGTCACTTGGGAAACCTGCAGGGACTGTCATTCGAAACCGGGTCATACTAGAAGCAAAAAGACTCCTGTCGCATTCGGATCTCTCAGTACGACAGATCTCTCTGGAACTGGGATTTACAGACAATTCGCACTTCGGAAAATATTTTAAGAAAAGTACCGGTCTTACGCCAGATACGTACAGAAAAAATTCGATTAATAATTAATATCAATATTTATGAAAAATAACAGTTCAACACACCATTCAAAAAGCAGAACAGACCTGTTTTACCGACAAAAGCCCGAAAGTCTGAAATTAAGACATACGGGGATTTCAACGAAAGTGGATTCAAATTTTGATTCCTTTGGACTTATTACCCTAACCCATATCGAAGCGGAAAAACCAAAGGAACACAATGTAAGAAACGGGAAGGTACGTCCATAAAAAAGTGACCGGACCGGGGGCTGCCGGAGCTGATGAATTGACTTCAGGTCCAGTGGCCTCCGGATGCCTGCATTCACCATGAAGTATGGCAGGCAGTTTGCGTAGGTTTGGCGCGGGAGTAATCATTTGACAGAAACCATCAGTTCTTCAAGGGCATGGTATCACTGATTAATCCCTGCATTGCGGTACGATAAAAAGAAATATGGAAACCAACAAACTTTTACAATCCTTTCAGGAAAGCTGGAACAGTTTTATAGACCGGGTGCCCGAAATCCTGATGGCCATACTCATCATTGCCATTGGAACTTTCGTAGCCAATAAAATATCAGATCTTGCCCGTAACACGATCAGAGGTAAATCCAGAGACCCACTGATGACCAATTTTCTGGTGAAAGCCATTAAACTTGTTTTTATAACGGTCGTTATTATGTTTGCCCTAAGAATTGCAGGACTGGACGGTATCGCCACCGGACTTTTAACGGCGGCAGGGGCTTCTGCGGTAATTCTGGGTTTCGCCTTTAAAGATGTTGGCGAGAATTTTATATCAGGGATCATCCTTTCCTTTAACAGGCCTTTTAATCTGGATGATACGGTAAGCATCGGTGATATTTTCGGTAAGGTGAAAGCAATGGAATTCCGATACACCAAACTTAAAACTTTCGACGGTAAAGTGGTGTATATCCCGAACAGTGATGTCATCCGAAAGCCCGTATTCAATTTCACCGAAGACGGCTTTTTCCGTATGGAGTTTATGGTGGGTATTGCCTATGAAAATGATATCGACAGCGCTAAAAATATTATTTTAGAGACCATTAAAAAACACCGTCTGGCTTTGCGGGACCCCAACCATGAGCCTTTCGTGCTTACCGACGAGCTTGCCACCAATGCAGTCAACATCAAAGTGTTTTTTTGGGTAGACGCGGAAGATTACCGCCGGGATGCCCTGATGATCCGCAGCGAAATGATCGATCAAGTAAAAATCAATCTGCTCTCCACTGGCATCTCTATGCCTGCAAATATTCAGGAACTCAAATGGTATAAAGAATAATGAATTAAATTTGCGCATATTTACGGTTGATATGAACAAACTTTTTAACCTCCACAACGGCGAAGAGCGCAAAGAAAAAGTCCTGGAAAATGTACGCAACAGCATTTCTTTTTCGGGTTCCAATTTCTGGATTCTCGCGTGTGCCATCATGGTGGCTTCCATTGGGCTTAATGTAAATTCCACCGCTGTTGTCATTGGTGCGATGTTGATTTCTCCGCTGATGGGACCTATTGTAGGGGCGGGCTTTGCATTGGGCATCTATGACTCCGCGCTCCTGAGGAAATCGCTGAAAAACCTGCTTATTTCTACGCTGGTAGGTCTGCTGGTGTCCTCGCTATATTTTCTGCTGACCCCTTTCAAAGAAGCCCAGTCTGAAATTCTGGCCAGGACCGCGCCGAATATCTACGATGTGCTCATTGCTTTCTTTGGTGGTCTGGTGGGAGTGATCGCCGTAACCAGGGTTGAAAAAGGAAATCCGATTCCCGGAGTCGCCATTGCGACCGCTTTGATGCCGCCACTCTGCACTGCAGGATATGGTCTGGCAACCGGTGAATTGGCTTATTTTGCCGGCGCCATGTTTCTTTATGCCATTAACTGTGTTTTTATCTGTATTGCCACCTTCATCATTGTAAAATATTTAAAATATCCTGCTGCCGAATTTGTAGATAAAAAAAAGGAATCCAGGGTCCGCACCTGGATTACCGTTGTCACGCTATTAATGATTATTCCCAGCGTTTATTTTGCCTACCGTTTCTTAGAGCAGCAAAGATTTTATGAACAGGTCTCCAATTTCATCACCAAAGAGTTTGAGGATAAGGGAAATACCATTGTGTACCGAAAGACTTTCTATAACACCAGTCCCAGGCGTATAGAACTTGCTTTTCTTACCCGTAAATTTACATCGGAGCAGATCAGGGACGAAGAAAGAAAACTGGCTGCATTCGGAATTACAGATACCCGCCTCGTGATCCGGCAGGACAGCGCTTTTCTTGCCCAGGCTTCGAAAATTCAGAATAATGAAGTGGCAAACGATGTTTCCAAGGTGGCAGCAGAACTCAATGCGAAAATGGATAAATACGTATTCCAGACAGATAATCTTTACAGCGAAGCCAAAGCCATCATTCCGCAGCTTCAATCACTTTCAGCATCAAAGCAGGAAATTCTTTCCGACAGCGACAGCGCATCCGTGATTCCCGTCGCCATGTATGAAAGCGGGAATGCGCTTAGTGATGAGCAGACCAAAACGCTGCAGAACTGGTTGAAAGCCAGGCTGAAAGTTGATACGATTGAAATTTACAGGAGGGCAGCGAAATAGGTTGAGGTTATGGTTGAGGTTTAAGGTTAGGGTTGTTGCAGAGCAACGGCATTGATTCACCCTATCCGGAAATCTGAACTGCACGTTTTGATTCCGCTAAAGATTTTTACCGTGTGGTCAGAAAAGTACAGTTTTGATGAAATGGCTCCTGTTTTCAGCCCTTTGGCAAGCAGTACAATTATTTGTACCTCTTTTTTGGATAGGATTTGCGACCTGTCGGCCTTCGCTTTTATCCACTGCATTTTATGTAACGCAGTTCGCTCACCGATATTTCGTAAGCTCGTGATTGCATTTGCAAGCATAAACAGTAGGCTGTTTTTAAGCTGCATCATATGTTGGAATCCTATTCCGTTTATCTTTTCAATCTTCATAAGTTCTTCTTCATGAACAAAAGTACGGTCATCTGGATTGATGAGTTCTGTAATGCCGCATAGATGCCCGGGGATCGCTGCTAAACCATTCATTTTTAAAATGTTTGGATGTTGGTTGGTCCGTGTATTTGATTTCACCTGCACTGCATAGTAATACCACGCTCCGACATCGCAGAGTTCTGCAGTCATTTTTTCTTTCAGAATGCCGGCAAGCTGACAAAAATCTTTAAAAACGGTGCAGCCTTTTGAACTGTGCCAACAACCTCTTATGCGTGAATTGCAACCGAATAAAATTAAATTCCCAAGGCACTGTTTAAAGAGACTTTCCCATAAAATAGTCTATATTTGCCACTCAACGGGTGAATCGTGTGCAAATCACGAACTGGCGCGCAACCGTAATCTGCAGGTGCAGAAAGTCGGATCCCCTAAATACTTTCGCGATTTGAAGTAAAAATCCGCTGTGGATTTTTATTCATTTCATTTTTTTAATTTTAAAGTTAACAGAGATGAATTACGAAGAAAAGGTTAAATCTTCTGAAACTCATGTTTTTAAAGTCGTATTTCCCAATACAACCAATCATCACAACACCATGTTTGGAGGCAAAGTAATGGAAATGATGGACGAGGTCGCCTTCATGACTGCCACGCGTTTTGCCCGCAAATCCTTTGTAACGGTAAGTTGCGACCGCATAGATTTCAAAAACCCCATTCCTGCCGATACCCTGGTAGAGCTGATCGGTAAAGTAAAATATGTAGGGAACACCAGCTTGAAGGTCAGTATCGATGTCTTTGTAGAAGATATGTATAACGAGAGCCGGGAAAAAGCAGTTTCCGGAGACTTCACGTTGGTCGCAATTGATAAGGATAAGAAGGCAACCAGAATTTTTGCGCCCTAGATAAGTGTTTACAGAAACACCCTGATGCGTACCTGATGATTAACAGACGATCGAATGCTTTTCCTTAAAACCGCAAACCTGCAACCCGTGACCCGTTCCTCCGATTTAACATTCCTCAATACAAAGGCAAACGAAAAAGCTCTGAAAGTGGAAAGAATAGTTTAGCAATATTTAATAAACTTTTAAAAACACCTTATGGAAACTACAAAGCACTGACCGCCTTGATGCAGAATCTTCAGATTGAAAATGCGGCGGCTGAAGAGTCAGTGCATGATCGTTTGGCGGAGCCATTTTCAGACCTAAAAAAATAGGGTTAATCGATACAAAAAGCCACTGCATTGCTGCAGCGGCTTTACATTAATAATGAACTGAAATATCTATTTTTTAATCAGCTTCACCGTTTGGATTCCCTCATCGGTAAAGATCTGAAGCAAGTAGATTCCCTGGGTAAGATCCTGAATATTTATTTTGCGGTCGGCGTTCAGTGTTTTTTCAGCTGCTTTTCTTCCATCGGCCGAGATAATCACCACGCGGCTTATTTTCGCATTTCCCGTGAAGGCTACGGTTTCGCGTGCGGGATTTGGGTATATCTGAATTTTAAGGTGACCGGCTGCCTGCTCAGTACCCAAAGATACATTATACGCAAGAACTGCTAATGAGGATGTAGACTCACATCCGCTTACCGTCTGCGTCGCATAGTAGGTGGTGTTGTTTACAATAAGGGTTTGGGCCGGAAGTTCATTCTGATGCAGTGTCGCATCCACTGCTGAAGCGTACCATTTGATATTGCTTCCGTTAACCGTCAATGCACTGAGCGCATCACCGGCATTAAAACTCTGTGTCGCCTGTCCCGTCGGAGCGGAGGTAGAATTTACCGTGAGTACCGCAGTAGTGGTAGCTGCTGCTGGAGTACATGTTCCTGTTGCGATTAACCGGTATACATATCCGTTCATTGAAGTGGTAACGCCCGTAATATTCAGACTCGCGGACGTCACTCCGGAATAGATTCCTCCGTTGCTGATATTTGTAAATCCTGCACCGTTATCTACCTGCCACTGATAGCCTGTAGCATTTACTGCAGTAGCGGAGAATGTTGTAGCCGCGCCTGCACAAACTGTTTTTGCCGATGGCTGCGCGGTAATAGCCGGCGCGGATTTCACGGTAAGTACTGCGCTGTTGGAGATGGCTGGCTCACAGAGACCTGTGGCTACCATACGGTATTTGCTGCCATTAAGGGACGCCGGTGCACCGATGATGGTAAGGGTAGAATTGTAGGCACCCGAGTAGATACCACTGTTGGTGATGTCCGTAAATCCAGCGCCGCTATCCACCTGCCACTGATATCCTGTAGCATTGCTGGCTGCAGCGAAAATCTGCGTGCTGCCTCCTGAACATATGGTGCTTCCTGTAGGCTGTGCTGTAATGGTTATTGCTGGATTTACAACGATTGTTTTACTTATACTATACGTGCAGCCGTAAGGGTCTGTATAGGTGTAGGTGATGGCCTGGGTTCCTGCGGCAGGATCAAACTGGCCACCGGTTACGCCGGTTCCGCTGTACGTTCCTCCTGAAGGAAAACCTTCGGACAGGGTATAAATTGCACTGTTGGTGCACAACACGGGGAAATCGGAAAGTGTGGCGACGTTGCTTCGGCAGAGCGAAGTTATAGAATAGCCCGCCGATCCAGAACATCCGCTCGCATCATTGACGGTCACAGTGAAATTGAAAGTTCCTGTAGCGGTAGGGGTTCCGGAGATTGTTCCTGCTGCTGAGAGCGATAATCCCGGCGGAAGCGCCCCTGAGGTCACCATAAAATTCGGTGCTCCAAGCGCACCGGTCTGCGTAAGCTGTGCAGTGTAGGCAACCCCTGCCTGCGCATTGGCCAGTGATCCGGAAGGGGTCATGGCAAATGCCTGGCATACATACGGGCTGTAATCCACCTGATCAATCCCGATATAATCTGAATTGGTGCCTAAACTTCCGGCACCTGTTACAAAATAGCGGAAGGCAATCCGTCCGGATGTTGGTGCAGCGAGTCCTGAGATGGTAATCGTAAACTTAGTCCAGACCTGAGGGTAAACATTCGCCACCAATGTGGGATTGATGCTGAGAAGCACGGTGGTGAAATCACCAACAGCCGTGGCACCCGCGCCTACATTGGTGCTTGCGCCATTGGTGCTCATACGCACTTCCAGACGGTCCGGATAATCGGTCTGTCCACCTCCTATAGTTGGTTTCCGGGTATAAAAAGTAAATACATCACCATTTCTTAAGGTTCGGTTTGGAGTCATGAGCCAGTTGCTGATGGTCCCTGTAGCCCCCGTACTGTTGAAGTTGACTGCAATGTAGGAGTTTGCAGCTCCATTAAATGAGTTAAAAGGTCCGGGCGTTGGAGTCGCGGTGGTGGAGGTGCCCTGAAACCAGCTGAGCGAGCCTACCGGCGAACTGTTGTTCTGCATCACCCAACCGCTTGCTGAAAGCGTGATGATGTCATCAAAATTCTGTGAAAATGACTGTGCGAAATTCAGCTGTGCACAGAACAGAAAAACAGATAGTAGTAATTTAAGATAAAGTTTTCTCATTGTTCATTGTTTAATAGTTATCTGATTATTTGAGGACGGATTTTTTTTAGGTTAATCTCACTGGTCATTCTTTTGTCACCTTGCAGAATAACCGACGGCAAAATAAAGTGAATGCATGCATTCTGACAAAAAATCAGGGGGGACAAATGCGGGACAAAGTTGATTGGGCTGATTAATATTTTGTAAATCAGCTTGCTACAGTAAACTTTAAGCAGGTAGTCATTTGGAATCAAATGGATTTATCTGCGTTAAAGTCCGCAATTGATAAAGAAGAATGCGTGCCTGCTGCGGTATAATGTTTTGCTGAGTTTTGCGCTCCAAGGTTTTGGGGTTAAAACCTCCACGCCGCTTTCAGGAATACACTGTTGTTGAGGTCTTCAAAGGTGGAAGTCTGCCTCAGAAAAAAGGTCTGCAGTATTAAATCTGATCATTAATCGTGTCAGAAGAGCAGGGGAGCCCCTTCAGGAATGACCATCAGCGGCATCTGTGCTTTACGCGCCATTGCGGCGCTGTGGCTTCCGGTGGTGATCTTCTGGAAGAAACTTTTGTGCTCATGGCCCATCACCACCAGATCAACATCCTTATATTTCAGTACGCCGAGACCTGTATTTACTCCTACGACTTCAATGGGAAGGTAGGTGACTTTACCCTCAATGTTTTTAATAAACTCCTCTTTCCGGTTCAGATAGGCTACTTCATCGAGCAGGTCGGTAAAACCGGTAACGTAGCTGACCATCAGTTCGGCATCAAAATATTCCGCAAACTTTGCAACGGACTGTGCAATTTTCTGCTCCCTTTTGCTCAGGTCGGTCGCGAACGCAATCTTTTCTATCTTTCGGTAGCGATGGTGATGGGGAACGATAAGAAGTGGATACCTGCTCTCATCAATCATTTTCAGGCTGCTGCTTCCAAAGAGGAGTCTGTTCAGTTTCCCGCTGCCGGTCATGCCCATGACCACGAGCATTGCACCGGTTTCCTTTGCCTTATCATGAATAAGGTTCGGGAGGTCCTTCTGTCCCGCCGACCAGGTAATGGCAGGACGGAAGATTGCGGCATTATCTTCCTGTAAAATATCTTCTTTCGTTTCCAAGGCTTTTGCCAATTTTTTCAGAGCCCTCTCTGCATCTGCCTGCATATCTGCAGGTTCATGTAATGTCCATGGTACTTCGCCCATCATGGGGCTTTCCACAGGAATGCTGAATGCATGTAAAAGATGGAGATTGGCTTTCAGACCAATGGCCAGATATAGAGCGAACCGTGCCGCGTTTTTGGATGGATTAGAGAAATCGGTGGGTACAATAATCGTTCTCATGCCTTGTGTTTTTAGTATTCCGTAATTAAAAACCCCGTGTTTTTGGCCAAAGAGATAAACAATGTGATGTAAAGAGTAGAAAACACGAGATCATATTCATCATGTTCAGTTTGTACAGTAAAGTTACGGAATCTTTTTGTGATAATTTACTGATTGTTATGTTTTTATGGTGTGATCTCCAGGCGGGTAACGAGGTTTTTTTATTCCTGAAAACTGCTGACAGATTCTATTATCTGTAAATTTTTTAAATAAAATATAGAAAGATATTTATATTTATTGTAATATTGCAATATAATAAAACGACTCATTAATACCCCCTCATTATGGGAATTACCAAAACAGAACATTTTACCGACGAACAGAATGAAATGGCCGTGCTCCTGAAGGCCATGGGCCACCCGGCCAGAATTGCCATTATTGAATATCTGCTCACGACCAACACCTGTATCTGCAATGATATTGTGGATGTTTTGCCGCTCGCACAGCCTACGGTATCGCAACATCTCAGGGAACTGAAAAATGCCGGAATTATACAGGGAAGTATCGACGGGAAAGCCATCAACTATTGCATCAATAAAGCAACGATTAAGAAATTTGATACGTTCATCAGTCATATTTTCCACAAAATTGATACGCTCGAAAACAATAAGTGTTAAACTCATCACCATAACATCAAAGAATTATGAAACTTTCAGAAATCAAGAAAATTCTTACCAACCTTCAGGAACTGCATTTTGTATTAGAAAACGGCCAGCAGGTTCCCGATCACTTCCATGTTACCGAAATCGGCCAGATCAACAAAAGATTTATCGACTGTGGCGGCGTCATCCGGGATGAAAAGGCTATTAATTTCCAACTGTGGTTTTCAACTGATAACGATCACCGTCTGGAAGCCGAAAAACTCAAAAAAATCATTGCCCTTTCCGAAGAAAAACTGGGCCTGGAAGATGTGGAAATTGAAGTGGAATACCAGCAGGCTACCATCGGCAAATTCGGTCTCGATTTCAATGGAACATCATTCATTCTTACCACAAAAACAACAACCTGTCTTGCTCAGGATGGCTGTGGAATTCCGCAGAACAAACCGAAAGTACAGTTATCTCAACTTCAGGTTGCAGGCTGTACTCTAGGAGCAGGTTGCTGCTAAGGTTTAAACTCCGTTTAAAGAATATAAAGAGCCTGAGAACCGTATGAAAAATAAAACCATGTTCAGAAACTTAAAAGAAACCATCGATTTAATTGCAAGCATTCCGGTGTCACCTGAAAGAAAAGAAATCCTTCAGCCTCTGGTGGATTACATTCAGAAGAAAGCGGAGGCCGATGAAAGAATCAACCTGAACTTCATCTGCACCCACAATTCCCGCAGAAGTCATCTTTCTCAGATCTGGGCTCAGGTGATGGCTGAATATTTTAACATTAGAAATGTGTATTGCTATTCCGGCGGAACTGAAGCGACAGCAATGTTTCCCAAAGTAGCGGAAACGCTTCAGAAACAGGGCTTTCATCTTCAGAAACTTTCCGATAACGGGAATCCGGTGTATGCGGTAAAATATGCAGAAAATGCGCATCCCGTTATCTGCTTCTCCAAAAAGTTTGATGATGCCTTTAATCCGGGCTCCGGTTTTGCCGCGATGATGACCTGTTCCAATGCCGACGAGGGTTGTCCGTTCATCGCCGGCGCAGAAAAACGGGTGGCAGTAAAATTCGAAGATCCCAAATCCAGCGACGGAACCCAGCAGATGAACCGTGTCTATTTTGAACGGAGTCTGGAAATCGCAGCGGAAATGTATGAAGTGATGAGATCCGTTACTGAAACCCTAAAAAATTCCCGCTAATGTCTGCAAACAACTGCGCACCGCACGAGAGAAAGAAACTTTCTTTCCTCGACAGAAACCTGACGCTCTGGATATTTCTCGCCATGTTTCTGGGGGTGGGGATCGGATATTTTTATCCGGATTCCTCCAAGGTCATCAATTCATTTTCTTACGGTACAACCAATATTCCTCTGGCCATCGGCCTGATTTTAATGATGTATCCGCCGTTTACGAAAGTGCGGTACCGGGAGTTGCCCAAAGTTTTTCAGAATACAAAAATCCTGGGCACTTCACTGCTGCTGAACTGGGTGATAGGACCTGTTCTGATGTTTACTCTGGCCATCATCTTCCTTCACGACAAACCTGAGTACATGACCGGCCTGATCCTGATCGGTCTGGCACGCTGCATTGCCATGGTGATGGTCTGGAACGAACTGGCCGAGGGTAACCGAGAGTACGCCGCCGGACTGGTAGCGATCAACAGTATTTTCCAGGTGATTTTCTACAGCATCTATGCTTTTCTTTTCATTACGGTTTTACCTCCGCTGTTCGGCATCACCGGCTCTGAGGTGGATGTCACGATCGTGCAGATTGCCGAAAGTGTGGCTATTTATCTCGGAATTCCTTTCGTTTTGGGATTCTTCACGCGGTATTTTCTGCTGAAAGCAAAAGGTGAAGAATGGTACAATACGGTTTTCGTCCCGAAAGTTTCACCCATCACTTTAATTGCGCTGCTTTTCACCATTGTGCTGATGTTCAGCCTTAAAGGCGAAATGATTGTGCAGATTCCCTTTGATGTGCTGAGGATTGCGCTTCCTTTGGTTATTTATTTCGTCCTGATGTTTCTTGTGAGTTTCTTTCTGGGCAAAAAACTTGGAGCGGACTATTCGAAGAACGCCGCGATTTCGTTTACCGCGGCAGGAAATAATTTTGAACTGGCCATCGCGGTGGCGATTGGGGTATACGGCATCAATTCCGGACAGGCTTTTGCGGGTGTCATCGGTCCATTAGTGGAAGTTCCTGCGCTTATTGCTCTGGTGAATGTGGCCTTTTGGCTGAAAAGCAGATGGTATCCAAACACTTAAGAACACTTTAATTATTCCATATTTACCGCTGTAGTGCTCTTCACTTCCTTAATCATAAAGGAACTTTGGGTACTGGCGATATGCTGAAGATTCGTGAGTTTTGTCACCATGAAATCCCGGTATTCCTGAATGTCGCGCACCGTGATTTTCAGGATGTAATCGTAATCCCCGCTGACGTGAAAGCATTCCTGAACTTCGGGAAACTGGGTAATTTCTCTTTCGAACTGGGTGATGTATTCTTTCTTATGCTGGCTGAGTTTTACATGGCAAAGAACTAAGAAATCTTTCTGAATAAGTTTTCGGTCAACCAAAGCCACATATTTTTCGATGATTTTCAGTTTTTCGAGTTTTTTTATGCGCTCGAAAACAGCCGTAACCGACAGCTCGAGCTCGGCAGCCAGACTTTTGGTGGTTCTTTTGGAGTCTTCCTGAAGTAAAAGTAGAAGCTGGCGGTCTTTTTGATCGAGGTTCATCGGAAAAATAATTGGTGCTTGTAATATTCTGTACTCAAATATAGAATTAAAATCTATGAAATGTGTAATTGTACACTTTATTTTCGGTTGAATAATTAAATCCTTGTTTTATAATTGGAAAACTTGGAATTTTAAAGAACTTAAATAATCATTATCATGGAACAATTCGATGCAGCAAACAGCATTCAGGACCTTCAGTATTTCGGGGAATTTGGAGGTGTAAATCCTTCAATTTCCGACAGTTCGACTTATACTTTTCTTTCCGCAAAAACCATGTTCGATACCTTCGAAGGCAATGCAGAAGGCTGTTATCTTTATTCACGCCATTCCTCGCCCAGCAATCTTTACCTTTCCGAAGCCCTTGCTAAGATGGAAGGCACAGAAAACGCCAATGTTACCGCCTCCGGAATGGGAGCGATTACCTCGGTACTGCTTCAGCTTTGTAAATCCGGCGATCATATTGTATCGAGCAGAACAATTTACGGCGGTACCTACGCCTTTATGAAAAATTTTCTGCCGGGCTTAAAGATTGAAACTTCTTTTGTTGATATCACCGATCTGGCAAAAGTAGAAGCAGCCATCAATGAACATACGAAAGTGCTGTACTGCGAAACCGTGAGCAATCCGCTTCTGGAAGTCGCCGACCTGAAAGGCCTTTCTGAACTGGCAAAAAAGCATGACCTGAAGTTGATAGTTGATAATACCTTTTCTCCGCTTACCGTTTCACCTAAGTTTTTGGGTGCTGATGTCACCATACACAGCCTTACCAAATTCATCAATGGCAGCAGTGATGCCGTGGGTGGAGTGGTATGCGCCACCTCAGCTTTTATCAATGATTTAAAGAATGTAAACAGTGGGGCGTGTATGCTTCTGGGTCCTACCATGGACAGTCTGCGTGCGGCAAGTATCCTGAAAAATTTGAGAACGCTGCATATCCGCATGAAAAAGCACAGTGAAAATGCGCAGTATCTGGCAGAACGTTGGGAAAAAGACGGATTGAACGTAAAATATCCTGGCCTGCAAAGTCACCCTCAGCATGAACTGTTTACCAAAATGATGCATAAAGAGTACGGCTATGGCGGCCTCATCGCACTGGATGTGAAAACCGTGGAGAAAGCCAACGAACTCATGGAGATGATGCAGCATGAAAATCTCGGCTATCTTGCGGTAAGCCTGGGCTTTTACAAAACCCTGTTTTCTGCCTCAGGTACTTCCACTTCTTCGGAAATTCCGGAAGATGAACAGAAGGAAATGGGACTTTCGCCGGGACTAATCCGTTTTTCTATCGGTCTGGATCATGATATTGAAAGAACCTACAATAAAATGCGGGAGTGCATGGTAAGAACCGGTGTTCTTTAACTATTTTTAAAATATATACTAAAAAGCTTCCGTAAGGAGGCTTTTTTGTTGATTTGCTATATTGGAATCTGTCGGTTTTGATGCTCAAAAATCTGGAGATGAGGCTTATGTGATATCATTCATAATAAAGAAGATTCCTGTCTATTTTAATGTATGTATTTGAAAATAAATAGGTTGTGTTGAAAGCTCTTAATTGTTTTTTTTATCGGATTAAAAAAATTTATAATAATGATTTCCATCACTTGCCAGTTCGTTTTTAATCAGTAGATTAGCTGCCCCTTTATCGGGAACTGAGCACCAGTATTTAGGGTGCAGAAAATAATGAGTACGAAAGGACAGCTTGTAGAAATTCCCGAACATTCTCCGCTTTATCGCAGAAAAAAACCACTTTTCCCTTCCAAGGAAGAGGAACTCCGTTGGGAATCGCAGGTGCCTGATTATTCCTTATTCGATGGCTTTCTTGTAGGGGATCATCCCGGAACGGAACATTATAAACTGGGCCAGCGAAAAGGTATCAATGTCGGCGGAAAGAAGGCGCCATTGTACGTCATTGCCATCGACCACACTGAAAACCGAGTTTTTGTAGGAGGAGGCAAAGATCATCCGGCACTTTGGAGGAAAGTATTGACATTTAATCCTGAACAGCTTGAAGGAATGCAGGGATTTAAATTCATCCATGGAGAAATGGAAAACGGAATTCCTGTCGCTGTAGAAGCGCATTCTTTGGAAAATCCTGTCCATGCCAAATTTTACGTTTTCGGATCAGAAGTCTTCCTGGAAGCTGAAAATCAGTTTCCGCTCACTTTGCTGGACGAAAACTTAATTCTTCGTGAGGAACAGCAAATCATCGCAATTTTAAAAATCAAAAATATCAACTGATTATGAAACTAAAATTATCTTTTTTAGTAAGTATTTTTTCGTTCTTACTTTATGCGCAAAGCGCGCCCAGCTACTATGCAGGGGTAAATTTCAACAAAACCGGCAATGATCTAAAAAGCGAACTGGCCTCTTTAATCACAACGACGCATACCAAAGTGATTTCTTACAGTGAGTTGCAGACCCTCATGAAAACAAGTGACGCAGATCCTGATAAGCCGGGAAACCTCCTGTTAATCTACGGATCACAGGCATCAGGAACCCACCAGAGAAGCCGGCCTGTAGGCGGAACCTGGAACCGGGAACACGTGTACGCCAAATCTAAAGGAACACCGAATTTAGGAACTTCAGGTCCGGGAGCCGACGGACATCACCTACGTCCTGCAGACAATACGTTGAACAGTACCAGAGGAAGCCTTCTTTTTGATGACGGTACCGGCGCAACAGCCTATAAAACGAGCCGTGGTGGCTGGTATCCCGGAGAAGAATGGAAGGGCGATGTTGCCAGAATCCTGATGTATATGTACGTAAGATACAACAGCAGATGCCTGCCTTTGAATATTACCATGACGCCCAATACGTATTCGCAGGACTTCCCGGATATTCTCCTGAAATGGAATGTTGAAGATCCCGTATCCGCATTTGAAATCCAGAGAAATAACGTGGTTGCTCAAACCCAGAAAAACAGAAACCCCTTCATCGACAATCCTTACCTGGCCACTGTAATCTGGGGCGGACCTGCAGCACAGAACAACTGGCCCGATACCTTCAGTGGCGGAACAGCCGGAGATACCGAAGCACCAAGCATTCCAATGAATCTTGCAGTAACGGCAACGACTTCTTCTACGGTTTCACTCACTTGGTCTGCATCTACAGATAACGTATCGGTGAGCAGCTATGACGTATATGTGAACGGAGTGTTTAAAGCAAATGTATTCGGTACTTCAGCTACAGTTTCAGGATTGAATCCTTCTACAGCCTACACTTTCCATATTGTGGCTAAAGACAATTCAGGAAACGTTTCAGGTAACAGTGCAGCGGTACAAGCAACAACACAGCCCGCCAGTACGGGAGAAGGAACTTCCTGCGGAACTGAGGATTTCGAAAACATTCCTGCGGTATCTTCATCTTATGCCGACAGAACCTGGTCGAATAAAGGAATTGTATGGACCGCAACCAATGCAAGAACTGATGCTCAGATCTATATTGACGGGACAAGCAGAGCAATCTGTATGCGAAAGGGATCATTAAAATCTTCTCTGATTTCAGGTGGAATAGGCACTTTGACGGTGAAAACGTTTCTTCCGTTCAGTGATTCCAATGGGAATTATACTTTGAAAATCAATGGAGTGGTAAAAGGACAGATTCCTTACTCAAAAAATGCTGCAACGATAACCATTGAAAACATTAATGTAAGCGGAGATTTCACCATTGAACTGATTGATGAAACCACCAGCAACCGCGTTTCTTTTGATAACCTTACCTGGACCTGTTATGCACCAATGTCGGCAAACGATACGGCACTGATCAACCAAAAACTAACAGTATATCCTAATCCTGTAAGAAACGGTGAATTCTTTATCAACGGAATTGATAAAAAAGAAACGCTAAAGATTTATTCTGTTACCGGGCAGTTGCTGAAATCATTCGAAAACGTAGGAAACAACGAAAAAGTAAATGTGCAGTCGCTCGCGAAAGGGGTATATTTTATTACCACAAAAAGCCAGTCGGCTAAGATTATCGTAGAGTAATTTATAGCAGACGATTATAAAATTGAAAAAACCGGAGGATCATTCTTCCGGTTTTTTTTATGACTGAAGATCTTTCGGTAAGAGATTTTAAACAAAAGTTATACATTACGCTCTTACTTAGTCCACTTTTTTACATCCCGAACGGTTCGCTGTGAAAGGTTTTACAAAGGCACAGCTTTCAACCAAACCGGCCGCTATACCTCGACCTGGATTTTCGAGCACGGCGTTTGGAAGATGGTCAGCGATCACACCAGCCAGATAAAGTAAAAAGCTGTTAATTAACAGCGTCAGAAGTTTTTTTAATTTTTACAACGCTGTGCCAGCCATACAGCCTGTTATGCTGTGGAAAAAAGTATCACGCAGAAGATAACCTATAGAAATTTTGTTTCTCACATGATGTGCTTCCCAATGAGGGCGGGCTTAGTCTCAGTTTTGTAATAATCAAAAGTATCTAATCAGGAATCTTAATGCTGGACCAGTTCTCGCCGCTTTTGATCCTCCAGACCTGCATTTCTGAAATACCAAACTGCTTGGCAATCTGTTTGGCGGGTTTTTTCCGGCGCAGCTGCAGTTTGATATGAATGACCTGCGAAGAGGTGAGTTTCATTCCTTTTGCTCGGGGTTTCCGTTTGTACTTGAGCCATTTTTTCTCGGCAATCACTTTTGGATTTTTGCTCTGGTGGAGCGAATGTTCTTCCTGATTCATCCATTTCAGGTTGGTAACGTTGTTGTTGAGTTTGTCGTAATCCATATGGGCGACAATGTTTTGGTCGGGTTGTGGAGCAGGCAGAAAATAAGCAGCCACCAGCCTGTGAATCATAAAATGATGGTTAATGGTTCGCTTTTTCAGGTTGCGCTCCAGTTTTTTGCTTAGCTGGCTTTTCTTTTTTTCGATAAGTTGCGTAAGCTTTTCGGTTTCAGCAACGTTTTTTTTCTTTATGGTTTCTCTTCGCTTCGCATATAGTTCAGAAATTTCTTTTTTCAGAACATCGAATTGCTGTTCCTCTTTTTCGGCTCTGGGTTTATAAAGTTTTAACCGGATTACCTTAAATCCTTCAGTCAAAGAACCGTTAAGTATACGTCCATCAGAAACTTTATTAAAACTTCTTACGTTACCGCGGTTTGAAACCTCAAATCTTGTCTTATTGGTAAATTCGAAGTCAAATTCTACCGTTTTCCATTCTTCTTTTAAAATTTTAGATCTGATCATGTTACTGTTCAAAAAGGTTGAATATTATAAAGGTCGGCATATTTACCAGGGCAGTGAGATTGATTCCGGATCAATAAATTCCTGGGTGTAAGGATTCTCAAGAAAACTCAGAAACGGCTTTTGGAATTTAATGATATCTTCTTTCTGTATGGCATAAACCTGCCAGTAATTCGCGAGCAACTGGGCAAACATATCCTGATCCCAAAAACCAAAGAGCGGGCGCTGGGCATGGGCTACCATTGGTAAACCTTCAATGGTAATCTGATTTCCGTGGTTTTCAATCAAGTATTCCGGTTTGTACTGTAAGATATAATCGGAATAATGAAAGCGTGCATACAGTTCCTCGAACTGAACGGGATGCAGGATGTGGCCCTTCATTTTAGTCAGAAGTTCCTGTTCCTTTTCCGCAATTGCGCCGTTGTCCTGAAGACTTGCGATATACCCGAAACCGTTGACCCCGAAGGAAAACAGCAGGTTAATCGCATCATCACGGTAACTGATGATATCTGCCGAATATTTGAGCGGAAAGACGATGATGCTCCATGGTTTTTTTCCGGTAAAAGATACAGGTTCTATAACAGACTGAAGCATGAGATGAAAGTTCCCAAACCGCTCGCGTAACATCGGCGAAAGATCGAAGTTTCTGCCCTGTTTAAGAATTCTGTTGCTCTCGTACTGCATTTCGTAATACAGCAGACCGTAAACCATTCTTCCGGTCCAGAGAAAGAGCAACTGATCATCAAGAGCCGCCATACCTTCGTATCCCCGGTCATAAGCTTCCTTAATCTTTACATCGAGTTCCTCAAATGCTTTTTTTACACGGGGTGCACACGGCAGCTGAAGGTCGGCATAGACATACGTTTTGGATTTATCCATCATCTCAATCCTGTCGGTCTCAAATTTAAAATGCTCCATGAGCCAAATAGGGAAAACCGTCATTTTTTCGGTGGTTAGTTCGCCCGTAAGAAAGCAAAACTGCTCTCCGAATATTAAATCTTCAAAAGGATTGAAAAGCTTTAGTGCCATAAAAAGTACGCGTCTTGATTTGTAAACGCAGTGCAAAGATAAAGATTATCGGGGATTTCATTTTCTATCACTAGTATTCATTCGCGGCTTTTTATATTTTACATTAAGATTGTTCACAGATTTCGTTTTCAGGATAGTTTGATGTATTTTTGCGTCCACTATATTTAAAGCAACTATGGAGTTTATACAAACGGTACTTGATTTCTTTTTAAACCTCGATCAGCACCTTTTCACCATGATCATCGATTATGGAGTGTGGATTTATCTGATTCTCTTTCTCATTATTTTTGTGGAAACCGGTTTGGTCGTAATGCCTTTTCTGCCTGGTGATTCATTGCTTTTCGCCGCCGGAACATTCTGTGCAGGGGTAATTGGTGCATCCGGAGAATCGGCCCATCTTAATCTCTGGCTTGTATTAGGTCTCCTTACGGTGGCTGCGATTCTGGGTGATACCCTGAATTATACCCTGGGGAAAAACATCGGTTTAAAAATGCTGAACTGGAAGATCGGCGAAAAACAGCTTGTGAATCCGAAATACATTGCTCAGACTCAAGAATTCTACGAAAAGAACGGTCCCAAAACCATAATTATCGCAAGATTTGTCCCTATTGTAAGGACTTTTGCACCGTTTGTGGCAGGTATTGGAACTATGAATTACAACACGTTTATTAAGTACAATATCATTGGTGCCGTGGTTTGGGTTTTCAGTTTAACCCTTCTGGGATATTTTTTCGGAAATATGCCGATTGTTCAGGAGAACTTCGAAACGGTAATCTTCGGCATCATCGGAATTTCTATTCTGCCAATGGTTTGGGAATTCATCAGTGCTAAATTTTTGAAGAAAAAAGCTTAGCAATCTTTAAAAAAAGACCATATAAAAAAGCCTTCCTGAAAAAAGAAGGCTTTTTCTGTGCCCGGAACAGGACTCGAACCTGCAAGCTTGTGGGCACCCGCACCTGAAACGAGCGTGTCTACCAATTTCACCATCCGGGCAGTGAGGTGCAAATATACAAATTCAGGTTTTATATCCTATAAGTCTGTAGTTATTTTTTTGATTGAACTCCAGCGTAAAATAGAACGGCCATTCATTATTTTAATGCCTGGAATCAATTTAAAATAATAACGATAGATGAGCTTAATTGGAAGCAGAAGCACAAATCCTTAAATTTGTCGTGCATTAAAAATAGGAATATGAATTTAAAAGGAAAAAACGCCATCGTAACCGGTGGAGGCAGAGGTCTTGGTAAAGCGGTTGCGGTCGCTTTGGCAAAAGAGGGAGTACATATTGGCCTGACGGGGAGAAATGAAGAACAGCTTAGAAATACCGCTGAAGAATTAAAAGCCCTCGGCGTGAAGGCTTCTTATTCCGTTTTCAGTATTGATGATGAAACAGCAGTACAGGCGGGAATCGCGACTTTAGCTAATGAACTTGGCGGAATCGATATCCTGATCAACAATGCTGGAGTTGGTGATTTCGGATCGATTGCTGACATGCCCTCCGAAACCTGGGAACAGGTCATCAAAACCAATCTTTTCGGGGTTTATTATGCAGCAAAAGCGGTGTATCCGTTCCTGAAGGAGCGGGGAATGGGCGATATTGTAAACGTTGCATCCACCGCAGGTTTGAAAGGCGGACCGAATATGTCGGCGTATGCTGCATCGAAAGCGGCTGTAGTTTCCCTTTCCCAGTCGATGATGGCAGAGTGGAGAAAAGAAAACATTCGTGTGATTACCTTAACCCCAAGTACGATTGCCTCTGATATGTCCATACAAGGCAGGCTGACCGATGGAAATCCGGATAAAGTGCTGCAACCTGAAGATTTCGCAGAATGGGTTCGCGATATTCTGAAAATGAACAGAAGAGCCATGATTGCCAATGCGTCGATCTTCTCTACCAATCCTTAATGGGCAAATATTTTAACCCGATTATTAAACCGTGCTGAAGCAAAACGCCAGCGCGGTTTTTTTTTGGTTGTTAATTTTTTTTTATGGATCACGTTCGTCAGGTCATGATAAAAACTTCCGTAGTCGATATAGTTTTTCGTCTGTACATCAGTCATCTACCGTGGTTTTCAAATTGTATTAAAGTTGGTAAAAGAAGCGCAGTTTTTATCTTAAAGAGAATGTTAAACAATGTTAAACCGCCTGTAGGTGGCATTGATATTGAACTTAATCAGAAACCTTAAACAAAATATTAACTTAAATTTATTATTATGGCAAATTCACAGTACAAACCAGAATTCAGGAATGATTATGTTTCAAGAGTTTTTAGAACAAGAGAAGAAGCCGACAGGGCTTACGAAGATCTTCATGGAAGAGGATACACTAAAGATGATGTAAACGTAATGATGTCTGACAGTACCCGCGACCGTTATTTCACCAACTCCGACACGCATACAGATTTAGATGATAAAGTGGCCGAAAACGCCGGAAAAGGTTCGTTAATCGGAGGCGGAATTGGAGCCGTTGTAGGCGCAGTAGCCGCGATTGGATCTAATGTACTGCTTCCCGGATTGGGATTGGTAATTGCAGGGCCCTTGGCAGCCGGATTGGCTGGTGCAGGAGCAGGTGCAGCAACCGGAGGTTTAGTAGGCGCTTTAACCGGAACAGGCGTTCCTGAAGATGAAGCGAAAATATACGAAAACGAAATTAAAGATGGCGGAATCTACATGGGTTATAAACCAAAAAATGAAGAAGACGCGCGTTACACTTACGAAAGATGGTATAACGACGATACTGAATCGAGATTGTAATATACAGCATATTATAGAAAAAGAAGCACATTGCCAGGCAGTGCGCTTCTTTTTTATTTTAAAAACGGAAGATTAATGTCCTGAGTTTCCGTCGATGCCGTGTGCGTGTCCGTGTGCCAGTTCTTCTTCGGTTGCCGGGCGGGTTGCCACCACTTCGATATCAAAGTGAAGGGTTTTCCCGGCCATTGGATGATTAAGGTCTACTGTTACCGCTTCCGGAGAAACTTCCAGAACCACAGCATTGACGTGGTTTCCTTCAGGATCCTGTAATGGGAGGATCGCACCCACTGGCGGCATTCCAGACTGTTCGAACATTTCTACAGGCAACTGCACCGTAGCGTCTTCCTGTTTTTCACCGTAACCTTCTTCTGCAGTGATGGTAAAAGATTTCTGTTCTCCGGCAGACATTCCGTGAAGTTCTTCTTCAAATTTCGGAAGCATCATGCCCACTCCGTAAAGGAAAGTGAACGGGTTATCGGCATCTGTTTTTTCAATGAAAGATTTTTCCCCGTTTTCTTTCAGGGCATTTAGCGTGTAATGAACAGCTACTACGTGGTGTTTTTCTATAGTCATAATAATTGAATTGTGAGGAAATCTTCCTCTAATTAAAGTCTGTAAGGCTGGCACCAAAGGTAAGGTTTTGCAAGAGAATGCATTTACTGATGCCTGATTATTTTAATGCATTACTCCGCAGTAAGTTCCAAATCTCCTTGAGCAGAAAGCCGCAGAATGCCTTCTGATAAATGATCAGGATGTTCTGTAAAGCCTTTCAGTTTTGAGGATCTTCCTTTAAGAATGATATCGTGAATCTGTTTCTCGGTCAGTTTCTTTCCGAAGACAACAAATGGCAGTTTGAACCCACAGCCTTTGAAATTAGAACAGCCCACGGCGGTTTTTCCTTTCATAAGTTTACTGGTTTTGCATTTCGGGCAGGTTTCGTCTTCCCAGGAAATTACGGTTGGTTTCCTTGCTGCTTTTTCTTTCTTTTCTTTTGTCTGAACTTCGTTGTTGAAAGTGATGATTTTAGGTTTCTCACTGATGACTTTTCTGGTCAGTTCCGTTACCATCGTAATTAATTCATTTTTAAACTGATTGGCTTCATATTCGCCGCGTTCAATTTTTCTAAGCTTAAATTCCCATTCTCCCGTAAGTTCGGGACTTTTCAGAAGTTCATCTTCAATCGTGTCGATCAGTTCTACACCGGTGGTCGTGGCGAGGATATTTTTCTTTTTCCTTTCAATATATTTGCGTTTGAAGAGCGTTTCGATAATATTCGCACGGGTAGAAGGCCGTCCGATACCGTTGTTTTTCATCATTTCCCGCAGCTCTTCATCATCAACCTGTTTTCCGGCAGTTTCCATCGCACGCAGTAGGGTTGCTTCGGTGTAAGGCTTGGGCGGACTGGTTTTTCCTTGATGAATTAGGGGTTTATGAGGTCCTTTTTCGCCAACTTTAAATTCCGGAATCGTCTGTTCTTCGTCTTTGTCTTTTTTCTCGGTTTCGTCTTTTTTCTCGAAAGCATATACTTCGCGCCAGCCGGGTTCCAGAATCTGTTTTCCTGACGCTTTGAATGGAATGGTACCGACCTGACCTTCAACCAAAGTATTTGAAATTTTACATTCGGGATAAAATACAGCGATGAAACGCTTGGCAACCAAATCATAAATCAGTTTTTCTTCTTTCGATAAACTTGAAGAAGGCGGAATTTCAGTCGGGATAATGGCGTGGTGATCCGTTACTTTTGAATCATCGAAAACCGCTTTCGATTTTGGAATCGGTTTTATGAGCAGTGGTGCGGTAAACTGGGCATAAAAATTCATCGAACGCAGGATTCCCTCAATTTTCGGATGAAGATTTTCAGACAGGTAAGTGGTATCGACACGCGGATAAGTTGTGTGTTTCTTTTCGTAAAGACTTTGGATGTATTTCAGCGTATTTTCTGCTGAATAGCCGAATTTTCGGTTGGCTTCAACCTGCAGCGCCGTTAAATCAAAAAGTCTTGGATTTTTTTCTTTTCCTTCTTTAATTTCAAAAGCGATGATTTCGAATTCATGCTGTTTGAGATATTCCAGGCCTTTTTCTGCTTTTTCTTTCGTCTTCAGCCGGTCAATTGCTGCTGCGAAAAGTACATCGCGGTATTTGGTTTTCAGTTCCCAGTATTCTTCGGTTGTAAAAGCGTTGATTTCTTTCTGCCGCTGCACAATCATCGCAAGGGTAGGAGTCTGCACGCGCCCAATAGAAAGAACGCCTTTGTTGCCGCCAAATTTGCGGGTAAAAAGCCTCGTTGCATTGATGCCAAGCAGCCAGTCGCCAATCGCGCGGGCATTTCCGGCGAGGTAAAGATTCTGATAGTCCTCGGCAGGTTTCAGGTTGGCAAAACCTTCTTTTATGGCGTCTTCGGTAAGTGAGGAAATCCAGAGCCTTTTCATGGGTTTCCGGCATTTGGCTTTCTGTAGAACCCAACGCTGTATGAGTTCCCCTTCCTGACCGGCATCCCCGCAATTAATGACTTCTACGCAATCTTCAACTAATTTTTCAATGATTTTAAACTGCTTTTCAACGCCGGGATTCGGAATGAGTTTAATACCGAAATTCTGTGGAATCACAGGCAGAAAGATAAGGTCCCACGATTTGAAATGTGGGCTGTAATCCTGAGGCTCTTTGAGGGTGCAGAGGTGTCCGAAAGTCCAGGTTACCCAGAATCCATTACCTTCAAAATATCCTTGTTTAGGCAGGTCGGCGCCCAATACTTTGGCAATATCTCTGGCAACACTTGGCTTTTCGGCAATACATAATTTCATCATTCAGCTTCATTTTGAGGACGGATGCAAATTTGCGCTTTTTTTCTGAATAAAGGTTTTTAAAGATCGTCACGATTATTTAAAATTTAAATCTAAATACCTCTTTACGGTGAAGACTTTGCTCTGTAACGGTCTCATATAATTTAATTCTTTTTACTCAAATTTAAGGATTTAACATCGGTGTGAATTCATTTAATGTAATTTAACTTTCATTTAAGAAGCACGTGAATGAATTGAAGAGTTCCCGACTTTAACAAAACATTTGGGTACATTTGCAACTTGAAAAAAACTGATTTACAGATTTAATCAAATCCATTGGTTTTTAGAAAATCTAACCGGTTTTGCAGTACTATTTAAAACTGAAAATTAAAATCTATGATAGAATTTATGCAGCAGCCTTGGCCCTGGTATGTCGCCGGACCATTAATCGGACTTACAGTTCCGGCGCTTCTGATCCTCGGGAACAAAAATTTCGGTATTTCTTCTTCGCTCCGGCATATCTGTGCATCCTGCCTGCCGGCAAATATTCCTTTTTTTAAGTACAACTGGAAAAAAGAGGTGTGGAATTTATTTTTTGTGTTCGGTATTTTCGTGGGAGGTATAATTACTGCACTTTTTTTTACCAATCCGAATCCGGTTGAAGTGCATCCAAATCTGGCTGCAGAATTAAGAGTTTACGGAATTACAGATTTCAGAAATCTTGTACCGGCGGAACTTATGAATTGGGAATCGCTATTTACGCTTCGCGGTCTTGTGATGATGGTGGGCGGTGGATTTCTTGTGGGTTTCGGCACACGCTATGCTGGCGGCTGCACGAGCGGACATTCCATTATGGGTATAGCTAACCTGCAACTCCCGAGTTTAGTTGCCACCATCAGTTTTATGGCCGGCGGTTTCCTGATGGCCAATGTGTTACTTCCAATAATTCTTTCACTTTAAAATTAAACACATGCAAAACGATATCAATAAAAATGACGATTTGGAAAGGAGATCTCTGGACAGTATGTGTGTTAACGAAAGCATGCTGGAACACCGCTGGTATCATAATTTAAAGTATCTGCTTCTGGGAATTTTCTTCGGAATTGTCTTTACAAAGGCCGAAGTCATCAGTTGGTTCCGCATTCAGGAAATGTTCAGGCTGCAGTCTTTTCATATGTACGGAATCATTGGAAGTGCGATTTTGGTCGCGATGATTTCAATCTGGGTGATTAAAAAATTCAACATTAAAACAATTTACGGAGAAGAAATCGTTTTTCATAAAAAGGAATTCAATAAAGGGCAGATTTATGGCGGGCTAATCTTTGGTTTTGGATGGGCGGTTACTGGCGCATGCCCGGGTCCGCTGTTTGCACAAATCGGTACTGGTGCTACCGTAATTGTGGTAACACTCCTCAGCGCTATTGCCGGAACCTGGGTTTACGGATATTTCAGAGAGAAATTACCTCATTAATTGAGGTGATTTGATTCCAAGATTATTTATTTTTCCAGATTATCGTACAGGTGGTTTTCGGATAGATAAACGATGAGGCTGGCATCAACCTGATCTTTGTTCATCATGTAAAACTTTTGCGGATCGGTAAAATCTGCTCCTGTGCCGTTGTGTCCAAGGATAATGTTGCGCTGGAATTCGATTCCATTAATTTCGAATGTTACTTCACGTTTCATTACGCCGTTTTCTTCTTGAGACGGACCTAATTTTACGATGGTAATTTCGTTTTCCTGAAGTTCGATTTTCATAATAATATTTTTTAATGTTGTTGAATGTTGGGTTACAGTTTTTCGTTTTCAAGGATTTTCATCACAATGGCTTCCTCTTTTGTGAGTCCTGCTTTTCCGTCATCGATTTCAATCTCATCAAGTTCGTCCAGATATTTTTTAATCGACTTGTTCTCGTAAAGGTTGATGACGAGCGGATGTACATAGTATTTTCGGCAAACGTTCGCCGTATTTCCAAGATTGGCAGCGACCATTTCCAGCGCTTCCTTTACTTTTGATTTGTAGGCTGCGTCGCTTTCTGCATCACCGATTTCCTTGAAGGCGATCAGCGCATTTACAGTTCCCGACCAGGTCCGGAAATCTTTTGCGGTAAAATCGTCGCCGCTTATTTCTTTTATATATTCATTCACCATTCCGGAATCTACTGCGTGTCTTTTCCCGTCTTCATCGTAATACTGAAAAAGTTCTTTCCCCGGAATGTCTTTACAGTTCTGAACGGCTTTTGCAAGCTTGGCATTTTTCAGGTCGATGTCGTGATAAATGCCTTTTTTTCCTTTAAAAGCAAAATTTATTTTATGGCCTTTTATATTGACATGTTTGTCCTTTAATGTGGTAAGACCAAAGGAACCATAAAGTTTTTCATAGACATTATTTCCGATCCTGATATTGGTTCTTTCCATTAAACTCACTACCACAGCCAGTACTTTTCGTTTCTCTAAAGTCTTCAGCGAAAGGTCTTTTTCGAGGTTAAGACGTATCTGCGGAAGTGCGTAGCCAAACTGCAGCATTCTGTAAAATTTCGTGTGATTTCGCAGTGCGTTCCAAATTGGATGATAACGGTATTGTTTGCGCTTTTTAGCATCGATGCCGGTTGCTTGAAGATGACCGTTCTGCAGTCCACAAATCCAGACATTCTCCCAGGCAGGCGGAATGGCAAGTTTATTGATGCGCTGGATTTCTTCTTTATCCTTTATTCTTTCATCACCGGAATAATACACGTATTTTTTTCCGCGTTTTCTGCGGGTAATTCCGTCTGATTCGCGGTCATTCGTATACACCAGACTTACTGCCTTGGCAGATTTTACCGGGTCCTTCATTATTTTTACAATTTTTGAAGGACTCAGTGAAATTACAATATCGGTGTCTGGATTTTTCATTAATGATGCTGTGTTATTTAATTTTAACCGTTAACTATTTCCCCACCATTTGGATGAAGAACCTGGCCGGTCATATAGGCTGAATCTTCGCTGGCAAGGAATAGAAAACAGGTCGCTGCTTCATTCGGTTCGCCGGCACGCTTCATTGGCGTATCGCTGCCAAATTCCGAAACACCTTTTTTTGTTAAAGTTGAGGCAATGAGGGGAGTCCAGATTGGTCCTGGCGCTACGGCATTCACACGGATTCCTTTATCAGCGAGGTTTGCTGATAGACTTCGGGTAAATGACAGGATTGCACCTTTAGTTGCGGCATAATCCATCAGATGATCGCTGCCGCGGTAAGCGGTAACAGAAGTGGTGTTGATGATGCAGCTTCCTTTCTTCAAATATTTCATGGCATATTTCGTAAGCCAGAAAACTGAAAAGAAGTTGGAATGAAAGGTTTTCATCAGCTGCTCTGTGCTGATGTCTTCAATTTTCTCGGATTCCCAGTGAATGCCGGCATTATTGACGAGGATATCCAGTTTACCAAAAGTTTTAACGGTTTCGGTGATTACTTTTTTGCAGTTGTTTTCTCTGCCAAGATCGCCTTTGATGAGGATGCATTTTCTACCCAACTTCTCAATCTCCTTTTTGGTTTCCTTTGCATCGGAAGTTTCACTCAGGTAAGAAATCACAATATCAGCACCTTCCGCAGCAAAAAGCAGGGCAGTAGCTTTCCCAATGCCACTGTCGCCACCTGTGATGATGGCGGTTTTGCCTTTTAGCTTTTCATTCTGCTGAGTTGGTTCACTTTCAGGAGGGGGCGAAAGTTTAGACTCGAGCCCCGGTTTGTCCTGTTTTTGCAAAGGCCGAATTTTGGTTTTTGATTTCTTCTGCATGATCTGTGGAATTAAGAAAGTTATTTTCTACCCCGTCCTAAAAGCCAGAAGATAAGTCCGATCACGATCGCAACCAGAAAAATTCCCCACCACATCCCGGCTTCGAAAATTGTTCCTATCGCATCACATCCCGTAAGGGTAAACATTGCTAGTAAAGCTAAACTGAATAACATAAATTTTTTCATAACATTGATTTTTAATGGTTTATATTTAATGTTTATGGAATCGATTGTTCTAAACCCTCTGATAATCTGGACGCCAATTTTTGATTGATTTTTTAATCTCATCACCCGAAACGTTTTTGTTTAGCACTTCTGCAAGTAAAGTTTTAAATTCTTCATCATAAGCAAAACGGAGGGCTGCAATTTGACTGAAATTAAGCTGTTCGATCACCTTATCAGACCTTTCCCCGAAGATTTCAAAGTACCGCTGTTGAAATTCGAGGCGGATGATTCTGTTCTGATTTCCGAGTGCGTAATGCTGCCTCAACATCACGGTGAGATAAAGAATCAGGAAAATGATTACTGAAAACAGCAGCCAAACCAGCGTGTTTTCGTTATCGGTGAAATATTTCCAGATGCCGAGTACCTGAAGCCCCGCGAGAATCGGCAGAAAAATAAAATGATGCGGTGCGTAATACCTTTTGTGATTGCTGTAGTTTTGAGTTTTCATAAAATTTTTCTATCAAAAATTTAACCAAAGCCGCCGGAAGCGTATCGATAAGGGAATTTCAGCGTTAAACACTAAGTATTATTCCTTTTCCAAAAGTTCCAAAGCTTTCAGCATATCAAAGCCTTTCCCAAGCACCGGTTTAAAAATATCACCTTTTTTTTCAATTCTTTGCAGTGCGTTTTCGATGTTGAAATCGGTAGGTTTTAGCCCGGTTTTAAGTTCGTCCCATTCGATTGGCATTGAAACTGGCGCTCCGTTTTTAGGTCTCAGGCTGTACACGCTTGCTAGGGTTTGGCCGCGTCGGTTTTGGAGATAATCGAGATAAATTTTTCCTTTGTCGCGTTTCTGAAGGTTGCGCTCCAGAGTGGTGATGTCGGGAATTTCTTTCTGTACCAGCTGCATCATCACGTGTGCAAAATCCTTCACCTGCTCGAAAGAATACTTTGCTCCCGCAGGAATGTAAATATGAATTCCGGAACTTCCCGAAGTTTTGCAGTAACCTTTCACTTTTGCCTTATCCATTACTTTTTTTACCGTTTGCGCGGTAAGAATTACGTCTTCAAAAGTATTGTTATCTGAGGGATCCAGATCCAGCACCAGGTAATCGGGTTTGTCGGTAGTATCTTTCCGGCTGGTCCAAACATTGAGTTCAATGCATCCCAAATTGTTCAGATAAGCTATCGTGGCTTTATCATTACAGAGAATGTAGTTGATGTATTTGTCGGTAGATTCTGAAAAAATTTTTTGGGTTTCAATCCAGTCCGGGATTTCGTCGGAGGCATCTTTTTGGTAAAAACTCATGCCTTCAATACCATTCGGGAAACGGTTCATCGATTGCGGACGGTCTTTCAGATGTGGAAGAATGTATTTTGAAATGCTCTGGTAGTATGCAATGACGTCGCCTTTTGTTACTCCGTCCTTTGGAAAATAAATCTTATTCTGGTTGGTAAGTTTCACTTCCTGCTTCCCGAATTTCTGCAGTTGATCAGTATCTCTTTTCATTGTTGTTTTTTTTAAAGGTTTCGGTTCCGGGATATTGGTTTTTTCATCATTTTTAAAGTTCAGATCTTTTGGATTCAAATCCTCCCTTAAACGCAGAAAAACAGGATGACGGAAGATGTGATCACTGGTGATTTCCGTAAATTTAATTTCAGCAATGAGTTCAGGTTTCAGCCAGGTAGCTTTATCATTAGTTTTCGGAATTTTCCTGAAAGGAGATTCCGCTACAATCAGAGGTTTCATTTTATCGTAAAGTTCTACCAGCATTTTGTCACTGAAACCCGTTCCGGTATGGCCGCAGAAAATAAGTTCATTCCCATTATACCGTCCCAAAACAAGCGACCCGAATTTCTTTCGGCTGCCTTTGGGCGCGGTAAATCCACAAATGAGGACTTCTTCGGTTTGTTGACTTTTAATCTTCAGCCAGTCGCCGTTTCGTGTGCCGCGACTGTAAGTGCTGTCGGTTTTTTTGGCAATCATTCCTTCGAGTCCAAGTTTTTCTATCTGCATGAAAAATGCTTCTCCTTTTTCAAGAATATGATCGTGATATTTGATATGTTCAGTTTCTACCAAAGCGTCTTTCAGAAGTTCTTTCCGCTGAAGAAGACTGAGGTTTTCCGTCGAGTGGCCATTCAGCCACAGAAGATCGAATACCTGGTAAATTACGTTAAGATTTGGATTGTCAACGATACGCTGCAGCCACTGGAAATTTGGTTTTCCTTCGTTATCATAAGCAACAAGTTCCCCGTCCAGAATCATTTCGTGCTCCTGAAATTTCAGTGAATTGGTGATTTTTTTAAATTTTTCTGCGTAGGAAAGTCCGTTCCGTGAATAGAGTTGAATATCTTTTCTGAGATCTGCTATAGCCCTGTAGCCGTCCCACTTTATTTCAAAAGCCCAGTCTGGTGAGCTGAAAGGTTTTGCCGAAGTTCCGGCAAGCATGGGTGTAATGAATTTGGTCAGTTTTCTTTCCCCTGAAAGAGCAGGAACATGGTTTCTATAAGATTTCATCTCAGGAGCAGATGACTTGCTTACTTTTCTGCTTTTTTTTTTCGACTGAAGATAGGCATTTACTTTTGAATCCGGATCAGTATTTTCTTCGGCATCATAATGATCAACAGAAAACTGGTCTCTGTGTTTAATCAGCAGCCAGGGATCGCCACTTTCGGCGTTTTTTATTTTTACAAGCGCAAACTCGCCTTTCAGTTTTTTACCGTGAAGGATGAATTTCAAGGAACCTGAGTGCAGTTCGTGCTGCATGATGAGATCATCGATCTTTCCTTTCACTTTTTCCAACGGTTCATACGTGCCTTCATCCCAGATTTCGACTTCGCCGGCGCCGTAATTGCCTTCAGGAATAGAACCCTGAAACGTTCTGTAAGCAAAAGGATGGTCTTCAACCATCATCGCAAGGCGCTTGTCTTCTGGATTAAGTGACGGACCTTTGGGAATGGCCCAGCTTTTCAGAACTCCATCCATTTCCAGACGGAAGTCATAATGCAGCCTGCTCGCCGCGTGCCGCTGAATCACAAATTTCAGTTTGCCTTTTCCAACCGCGGCTTTGCCTTCGGGTTCGGCAGTCTGCTTGAAATCTCTTTTTTTATTGTATTCCTCAAGTGGCATGATAGAGATGAATTAAGTTTAAACTTAACCGGCTTTTACTTTTCCGGCTTCCAGACTGGCTTTCAGCTGAGCCATAAGATCGGTGGCTTTCGCGCTGACTTCTTCTTTGGTTTCTACCTTTTTCACTTTACCCTTTGCCTTTGCTTTAATGATTTTCATCAAATCATCATTGTAGGTATTTTTATATTTTTCAGGATCGAATTTTGTCGCACGCTGTTTTATGAGGGATTCTGCCATTTCCAGTTCTTCGGCGTTGGGATTTTTGGCACTTGGGATTTTCAAATCTTCAAAACTTCTCAGTTCTTCCGGATAACGCATTCTATTAACCATCAAAATTTTGTCTTGGTAAGGACGTACAAGACATAATATTTCTTTTTCTCTGAGGATAAAAGTCCCGATTCCGGCCATTTTAGTTTTTAAAAGTGCCTTCAGCAATAATTTGTATGCCTCTTCACCATTTTTTTGTGGTTCCAGAAAATAGGAAGTTTCGAAATAAGCACTGTCGATTTCGTTGATGTCGACAAACTGTTTGATGTTCAGGATTTTTGATTTCTCAGGATTTACTTCATCGAAATCTTCCTGAGTGAGAACTACGTAACGGTCTTCAAGTTTATAACCTTTTACAATATTTTCCCATTTCACTTCTTTGCCAGTATTGGCATTTACTCGTTTGAAATTGATGTTTGAAAGGTCGTCTTTATCCAGCATATCCAAATCCAGATTGCTTTCTTCGGTTGCTGAATATAGTTTAATTGGGATATTTACAAGGCCAAAACCGATGGCGCCGTTCCATATTGCTCTCATAATTTGATTTTTTGTGATGGGTTTAGTCAGATATCAAAAACTGTGCACCTTTCAAGATCAAAGTATTGCATGAAGCAGAAATCGTTTGCCCGGTTTTTGTATTGAATTTTAAAAATTTAATTCATGAAAATCGCAACTTATAATGTAAATGGCGTGAACGGACGGCTTCCCGTACTTTTGAAATGGCTTAAGGAAGAAAAACCCGATGTGGTTTGTCTTCAGGAGCTTAAGGCGCCACAGGACAAATTTCCTGAAGCAGAAATCCTCGAAGCCGGTTACAAATCAGTATGGTTAGGCCAAAAGAGTTGGAATGGAGTAGCGGTACTTTCGAAAAATACCGAACCTGTAGTATCACGAAAAAAACTGCCGGGTGACGATACCGACGAAGCGAGCCGGTATTTGGAGGTGAAAATCGATGATCTGATTATCTGCTGTATTTACCTCCCGAACGGAAATCCTGTTCCGGGACCTAAATTCGATTATAAAATGCAGTGGTTCGAGCGCCTGCAGGCTCATGCCGAAATGCTCATAACCTCCGGAAAAAAAGTTTTGCTGATTGGTGATTTTAACGTGATGCCGACAGAAAAAGACGTTTACAAACCTGAAAAGTTTGCGAAAGATGCGCTCTTCTTACCCGAAGTTCGTGATGCCTTCCATGATTTGACTGGACAAGGCTGGACTGATGCGCTGCGTCATCTGCATCCAGACGAAACAATTTATACCTTTTGGGATTACTTCCGAAATGCTTATCAGAGAAATGCCGGTTTGCGAATCGACCACTTCCTGCTATCGCCGGAAGTTCTTCCCCAACTCAAGAAAGCGGGTGTGGACAACGAGGTGCGGGGTTGGGAAAAATCCAGTGACCATGCACCGGTTTGGATAGAATTAGAATGAAAATAAAAAAGCCGCCGCGGTGAAACCGCGGCGGCAATACTGTAAAATAAGACAGAAAGTTTAATCTAAACCACCTTTTCTTGTCGGTTCCTTTACTTCTGGCCAGGCCATTCGTTCGCCTGTTCTTTGGTTTACAGGAAGTTTAATTTTTTCCGGAGAAGCTTTCTCAGGATCTTCGCTTGCCATGTAAGTCATGATGGCGATTAACGCGACGTTGCTTTTTACATCATCAAAAACAATTTTATCATACGTGTCTCGGTTGGTGTGCCAGGTATAGTTTCCGTAGCTCCAGTTCAGTGAGCCCAACATGAATGCCGGAACTCCTGCTGCCACAAAAGACGCATGGTCGGATCCGCCACCGCCAGGTGTTCCTGGGAAAGTGGTTTTTATATCTTTAGTAAGTTCTCTGGGTACCGCAGCAAGCCATCTTCCCAAGTAATCATAAGAATTCAGGAATCCCTGTCCGCTAATGTTTGCAATACGGCCCGTTCCGTTATCCTGATTAAAAACTGCCTGTATTTTCGGCATCTGTTCTTTGTGCGCAGATACATAACCGCGTGATCCGTTAAGTCCCTGTTCTTCACTTCCCCAAAGTCCTACAATGATTGTTCTTTTGGGATTAGGATAAAGTTTTTTCAGGATTCTGGCAACTTCCATCATCGTAATGGTTCCTGTCCCGTTGTCGGTTGCACCGGTTCCGCCATCCCAGGAATCCAAGTGTGCGGATAAAATGATGTATTCATCAGGTTTTTCAGAACCTTTGATTTCTGCAACGGTATTGAAGGTTGGTGCCATTCCTTTGTCTTTAGAATTGGCTGTAATTTTCAGTTTTGGAGTGGTGCCGTTTTTCAGCATTCTGTAGAGTTGTCCGTAATCTTCCAAAGAAACATCCATCACCGGGATTTTTTTTGTTCCTGCAGAAAATATTTTATTTACACCGAATCCGCGAGACCAGTTGGAAGAAATAATTCCGGCTGCACCGGCTGCTTCAAGCTTTGCATTTAAAGTTCTGCTGGTTTCTCCGGTTGCTTTTATTGAATTCTGCCACGCTTCAGAAGCTGCTTTGGATTCATTCTGCATTTTTTCGAAAGATTCCGGGGTTGCAAATTCTTTCCAGTTATACTCCGGTCTTCCGGATGGCTGATATTGAGAAACCATTACCATTTTTCCTTTCACAGAAGAAAGCCATTTATTAAAATCTTCTTTACCGGTGAAGGTAGGCAACATCACAACATCAGCTGTTAATCCTCTAGACGGTGTCGCAGGGCTGAAGGCAAGCTGCATTCCTTCCAAAGATTTAACGTAAGGAAATACCATTTCGATGGAAGAAGTTCCCCGTTCCCAGGATTTCCATTCGCCCCACTGTTCGTTGCGGGCATCGATTCCCCAACTTTTGAATTTGCTTACTGCCCAGTCGTGCGACTGCTGCATTTTGGGACTCCCTACAAGACGTGGACCTATCCCGTCGAGCAATTCGTAAGCGAGCTTTTCGAGCTGGGAATTGTTGTAGGTTTCATCCATAATAGATTTGGTCATCTGGTCCTGCGTCTGGGCATTTAACCCCACCGAAAACATGGTTGAAAGCATTAAAACTTTAGCGTAGTTCTTCATTATATATAAGTTTTGGTGATGAAGATAATAAAAATTGGTAAAGTAAAAAAACTTGTTGATGAGCTCAAACCGCAGCACAATAGGATTTTCGTAAAATTCAATATCAAATTTGATTGTCTGAATGGCAAAATAGTTGTATAAGGATTAACATGCTTATAAAAAATCTCACTTTAATCCTTTATTTTTGTTTTTTTAATTTCGGTGCCCAATCCAAATCGGATGCGGTGCTTGGAAAATGGCTGGCAACCGACCAAAGCGTGGCAGTGGAAGTCTATAAACAAAGCGGCCAGTATAGAGCCAAAGTGATCTGGTTTGATGAAAAGTTAGGAACTGGCAAACCAATGCATACCCGCACCGATTTCGAAAATCCTGATCCTAAACTCAGAAATCGGAAAATTCTGGGCATGGAAGTGCTGGAAGGGCTGGTCTATAATCCGAAAAAGAATGAGTGGGAACATGGAAAAATTTACGATGCGAGTTCCGGCAGGTTTTGGGATTCGGCTGCGCATATAACAGAGCAGGGGTTGCTGAAAGTAAGAGGGTATTGGAAATTCAAATGGATCGGGAAATCGCTTACATTTAAACGGACAAATCTCGCCATGCTAAGCAAATTATAAATTTTTAAACTATAAACTATAAACTATAAACTATGAATTTAATTATCAGACTTCTTGTAACGGCGGTTGTTGCTTTTTTTCTCACCAAGGTTTTATCGGGGGTTCATTTCGACGGTTTTTCCACGGCCATTGTTTTCGCTATCGTTCTGGGAATTTTAAATCTGATCGTTTCGCCAGTGTTAAAAATACTGGGATTACCGCTTACCATTCTTACTTTGGGGCTTTTTTCTTTAGTCATTAACGCTTTGGTTATCCTCATTGCAGATTATTTTATCGACGGTATGACAATCGATGGTTTTTGGTGGGCATTCATCTTCAGTATCGCGCTTTCACTTATCACTTCTTTGGTGAATGGAATTTTCACCTCTTCTGACTAAATAAGACTTAAATAATTCAAAGAAAAAATCACCAACTGCTTGCTGGTGATTTTTTCTATATTTGTAGCTACAGTTGCAGTCTGCAGCTGTAAGGATTGAAATTAATTTTTTATGAAGCTAAAACATACCTTAATCACAGTAGCTGCGCCATTTCTTATGAATGCACAAAATGTGATGACGCCCGAACTCCTCTGGACTTTAAACAAAATCGGCGTTTCTGCAGTATCACCTGATCAGTCTTCCCTTATTTACACCGTAGGAAAAACCGATCTGAAAACTGAAAAAAACAATAAGAAAACTTATTTTCTCAACATTAAAAATTCCGAAGCAACCGCCCTGGATTTAGGTAAAAAAGCCTTGATTCAATGGGATAAAAACGGACTTTATGCACAGGAAAAAGATATTATTTATCTTTCAAAAGATGCCGGAAAAACCTGGGCAGAATTTTATACCATCGGAGAAGTTGACAATATCGTAATTTCACCCGACGGGAAGAAGATTGCCTTCAGCAAACAGGTGTTGGTTGAAATAGTTTTAGGAAAAGATAAATATACCGATGTGCCGAAAACGACAGCACATATTTACACCGACCTTAATCACCGCCATTGGGATTATTTTAATGAAGGAAAATACAATCATGTTTTTGTGGTGAATGTTTCCGATAAAGTTGAAAATGCCAAGGATTTACTGGAAGGTAAAATGTGGGATTCGCCACAGCGGCCTTTCGGTGGCGCAGAAGATTTTGTATGGAGTCCCGATTCAAGTCAGCTTCTGTATGTCACAAAACCTTTGAGTGGAGCCGAGTATGCACAGTCAACGAATACCGATATTTTCGCATACCATCTTAATTCCGGTACCACAAAGAATCTTACTGAAAGCAACAAAGGATATGATGTCGCTCCGAAATTTTCACCAGACGGAAAAACTTTACTATGGATGTCGATGGAAAGAGACGGCTACGAAGCTGATAAAAACGACATCAAAATCATGGACTGGAAATCTCACAAAGTGCACAATCTGACCAAAGATTGGGATGAAAGCGTGGTGGGCGATGTGTTCTGGACTCAGGATTCCAAAACGCTGTATTTTACCACGGCATTTAGAGGAACAAAACAATTGTTTTCCTTAAGCCCGAAAACCGCGAAGATTCAGCAAATAACACAAGGTGATTTTGATGTGACTTCCATTTACGCGCAGAATAAAAATACGCTTCTGGTTGGCAGAACTGATATGAACCATAATGCGGATTTGTTTTCAGTGGATCTGAAAAAAGGAACCATGACTCAGGTCACTGAAGTCAATAAGCAGAATTACGCTCAAATCACACCTTCTAAAACCGAACTGAAAATGGTGAAAACCACCGACGGGAAGGAAATGGGCGTATGGTTTGTGTATCCACCGGATTTCGATCCCAATAAGAAATATCCTACACTTTTATATTGTCAGGGCGGTCCACAATCTGCGCTTACACAGTTTTTCAGCACAAGATGGAGTCCTGCTCTGATGGCGGCCAACGGCTATATCGTAGTAGCGCCAAACCGTCGCGGAATGCCGGGTTGGGGAACAAAATGGAACGAAGAAATTTCTAAAGACTGGGGCGGACAGGTAATGAAAGATTATCTGGCAGCGACAGATTATGCCAAAACATTGCCTTACGTGGATAACGACAGAATGGGTGCTGTAGGTGCGAGTTATGGTGGATACAGCGTATTTATGCTGGCCGGAATTCACGACAACCGTTTCAAAACTTTTATTGCACACGACGGACTTTTCGATATGAAATCCTGGTACGGAACTACTGAAGAACTCTTCTTTGCCAACTGGGATCTGGGCAAACCAACAGATACGCCGATGCCGAAAGCCTATACAGAATTTAATCCTTCTAATTTTGTTGACAAATGGAACAAGCCAATCATGATCATCCAGGGTGGACTCGATTTCCGGGTAGGATATGAGCAAGGTCAGCAGGCTTTTCAGTCAGCTAAACTCCACGGTCTGAAATCAAAATTCCTTTATTTCCCGAACGAAAACCACTGGGTTCTGAATCCGCACAACGGGTTGGTTTGGCAGAGAGAATTTTTCGAATGGCTGAAAGAAACGCTTTAAACACTAACCAAAAAAAGCTTCTGATTATTTCAGAAGCTTTTTTTATGACTTTTACTTGATTTTATAGCTGAACCTTTACCTTAAAACCTGAATTCATCTTCATTGTAATCTGGTCAGCGCTTACCGCATTTCCCTGAATTTCGAAAATCAATGAATTTTGGTTGGTTTTGAAATAATTTATGAGTTCTTCATCCGGAACTGAAAAGGTGATGGTATTTGGGTTTGTATTGTTTGCTACCGTTGCAATCAGTTTTTCCGGCTGGTTTGGGGCTTTAATATAAATTCTTGCATTTTTAATCACATCGAGCTTGGTATCGAACTGCGAACTCAAATATTCAATGTTTAAAGTGCTCATCTTAACCGATTTCAGATTGTTGATGGAGTAGTTGGGGTTGTTCTCCTTAATCTTCGCATCCAAATCAATATTCATCGGTATTTCCGGAGTTCTGGTGTAAGTTGTGGTACTTACGTTGGCAAACGGAACCGCTAATGTTGTGGTAAACGGTACATCAAAAGGCGGCAACACATCCAAAACCGAATTCACGATATCTCTGCAGCTTGTTGTAAAAAACAGCACAAGCATTCCCATAATTAACGATAATTTTTTCATAACTGATTTTTTTAATATTTTTAGAGTCTGCATTTATCGTTCCAAATTCACGGTGTAAATGCTGAGTCATAAAATGCAGAAACGAATTTCATCTTTCCCGCCAATCATTTCAGAAGGTTCTAAAATCCTGATTTTAGGTTCAGTTCCGGGTGTTAAATCGCTGGAAATGCAGCAGTATTACGCACATCCGCAAAACCAGTTCTGGAAGATTATTTTTGAACTTTTCGAAGAAGATTTCACGGCAGATTACCAAAAGAGAACTGAAATTATCAGGAAAAATTACATTGCACTTTGGGATGTAATCGATTCCTGCGAACGCGAGGGAAGTCTCGACACAAAAATCCGCAATGAGGAGCACAATGATATTTTAAAAATTCTTCGAGACCACCCTAATATAAAAGCTGTGTTCTGCAACGGCCAGAAATCATTCAAGAACTTAAAGAAAATTTTAGGTAAAGAATCAGAAATCCCAATATTTGTTCTACCTTCAACAAGTCCTCTTCATACGGTTTCATTCGATAAAAAACTGGCGGAATGGGAAATCTTAAAATCATTTTTATGAGAAAATTTTATTTCTTGGCCTTTATTTTTGCGTTTGTGTTGAGCTCTGCACAGACTTATTCATTTGATACCGTCACCAAATACGTACTTAATAACGCGAAGAAAAAAGGTATTAAAGAATCGGTAAATTATTTTAATTCCGATGATTTTAATTATTTCCTAAAGGTTACAAGGGTTCCGGACTATCTTAGTGCCACACTCTTTGATTCCAAAACTGATCTGGCACATCATTTTACGGTAAAAGAAAGTAAGTCAAACGGAAACATTTTTTTCGCTTTTGAATACGATTATTCCTACAAACTCAACACGAAACATTTAATTAATCAAAAGAAGTATATTACTTTTGGTGAAATATCAGAATCTTATCCAAAGCAGGTTTCAATGCAGATTTTCAGTTCAAAAAAAGCAAAAAAACCTATTGCTAAACATATTCTTACCCTGCAACCGGCCAGTAAAAATATGTTTCCAATGTTCGCTTTAAGCAGAAGTGTTAATTATATGTTGCCGAGTGATGCAGATTTACCGGGAAATTATATGGTAGTAAGGGACGATATCACCGAAAAAAAAGTGAGTTGTGAATTTGTGCTTGAAGATCATAATGATGTAAAACTTAAAATAACGCTTCCTAAAACCCTGAACTTCTAGATAAATCGTTATTCGCTTGACTTTGCCTTTTCAAAGCCGTATATTTGCAGTCCGAAAATTATCTGGTTTTCGGGCTAATTTTTAAACCGTAATTTAAAAAATGAAAACATCTGATTTCAACTTCCATCTGCCGGAAGAACTTTTGGCAGAACATCCAGCAGAACACCGAGACGACGCTAAACTCATGGTGCTCAACCGTAAAACGGAAACCATTGAACATAAATTATTCAAAGACGTAGTAGATTATTTCGACGAGCACGATCTTTTTATCTTTAATAATACCAAAGTTTTTCCTGCCAGACTCTACGGAAACAAAGAAAAAACCGGAGCTAAAATTGAAGTTTTCCTTTTGAGAGAACTCGATAAAGAAACCCGTGTGTGGGACGTTTTGGTTGATCCGGCAAGAAAAATAAGAATCGGAAACAAGTTATTTTTCACTGAAGACGAATCTCTGGTTGCAGAAGTAATTGATAATACGACCTCAAGAGGACGAACTTTAAGATTTCTGTACGATGGATCTTACGAAGAATTCCGTGCTAAACTGAAAGAACTGGGCGAAACGCCACTTCCTAAATACATCAAGAGAGCCGTAGAACCTGAAGATGCAGAGCGTTACCAAACCATTTATGCAAAACACGAAGGGGCTGTAGCAGCGCCAACTGCAGGTTTACACTTTTCCAGACATCTAATGAAGAGATTAGAAATCAAAGGAATCGACTTTGCTGAAGTTACGCTTCATGTAGGTCTCGGAACTTTCAATCCCATCGAAGTTGAAGATTTAAGCAAACATAAAATGGAGTCGGAAGAAGCTATTATCGATCAGCTGAATGCCGATATCATCAACAAAGCCGTTGCAGAGCAAAGAAGAGTTTGCGCAGTGGGAACCACTACCATGCGCGCTTTGGAAACTTCGGTTTCATCAAATAAAAAAATTGGCCCGTACCATGGGTGGACAAATAAGTTTATTTTCCCGCCACATGATTTCGGAGTGGCTAATTCGATGATTACCAATTTTCATACTCCAAAATCTACACTCATGATGATGGTTGCGGCATTTGCCGGGAAAGATTTCCTGATGCATGCTTATGAAGAAGCCATTAAAAACGAATATAAATTTTATTCTTACGGCGACGCAATGCTGATCCTGTAAATAACTTAATTTTAAATATTTCTCGCAGATTTTGCTGATTATGCAGAAATAAATCTGCTACATTTGCTTAATCTGCGAGACTTTTTTATGAAAGATATCCGGACATTAAATTTAGAGCAACTCACCGATTATTTCAGAGAAATCGGCGAAAAACCTTTTCGTGCGAAACAGGTTTACGACTGGCTTTGGAGTAAAAATCTGCATTCTATTGATGAAATGACCAATCTTTCCAAAGATTTAAGGGAGAAAATTTCTCAGGAATACACCATCAATCCTATTTCTGTTGATCAGTTGCAGAAATCTACCGACGGAACCATTAAAAACGGTGTGAAACTGCACGACGGACTTCTGGTAGAATCAGTTTTAATTCCGACAGAAACCCGTACGACGGCCTGTGTATCCTCTCAGGTTGGCTGTTCCCTCAATTGTGAATTCTGCGCGACTGCTCGGCTCAAACGCATGCGGAATCTGGAAGTTGCGGAAATTGTGGACCAGGTTGCTTTAATCGACAGACAAAGTAAACTTTATTTCGACAGACCGCTTTCGAACATTGTGTTCATGGGAATGGGCGAACCGATGATGAACTACAAAAATGTGGTAGATGCAGTAAGAAAAATTACTCAGCCTGAAGGTTTGGGCATGTCGCCGCGGAGAATTACCGTTTCTACATCAGGAATTCCGAAGATGATTAAGATGCTTGCCGATGAAGATCTGCGGGTAAAACTTGCGCTTTCTCTACATTCAGCTATCGAGTCGAAAAGGAATGAAATCATGCCTTTCTCCGATAAATTTCCGCTTACCGATATCATGGACTCTTTAAAATACTGGTACGAAAAGACTGGAAATCCTATAACATTTGAATATTGTGTATGGAAAGGAATTAATGATCAGGACGAAGACATCAAAGCACTCATCCGTTACTGTAAACAGGTTCCGAGTAAAGTGAATTTAATTCAGTACAACCCAATCGGCGACGGCAAATACGATAAATGCAACAAAGAAGCCGAAGAGAATTATGTACGCCAACTCGAAAATGCCGGAATCATCGTGCTGATCCGCCGAAGTCGGGGAGGCGACATTGATGCAGCCTGCGGACAGCTCGCCAATAAATCCAGTGAGTAATGTTCAGCCATAAAGGAAAAACCCGCACTGCTAAGCATAATCTTGGGATTGCCTCACTGCTGAGTTTCGTCGCAGGTTTGGTAAATGTTGTGGGATTTTTCTCTGTCCAAAAGCTTACTACCAATGTTACCGGTCATTTTGCCTATTTTGTAGACGAAGCTTTCAAGCAGGATTTCCGGAGCGCCTTTCACGTTGCACTTTATATCTTTTTCTTTTTTCTGGGAGCCTTTTTTTCCAACTTTATGGTTGAGATTTATTCGCGCCGGAGAGAAAATCTAATTTACATCATTCCTACCGTTACCGAAGCCGTGATTCTTGCGACACTTGCATTCACCGGAAGTTTTCTGATTGAAAAAAATCCCGATCTTATCGCTTTCAGCCTTTTGTTTGCCATGGGAATGCAGAATTCGCTGGTTACAAGCATCTCGAACGCGGTAGTTCGTACGACGCACTTAACTGGACTTTTTACCGACATGGGAATTGAGTTTTCGCAGCTTTTCTTCTATAAGGATCAGAAACACAAAAAGAAACTCATAAAATCGATAAAATTGCGTTTAACCATCATCTGGCTGTTTTTCGCGGGTGGAGTTTCAGGCGGAATTCTTTACACGCATTTCGGGATCAGAACCCTAATGTTCGGAAGTTTCATTTTACTTCTGGGATTGCTTTACGATTTTGTGAAAATCCGCTTATTGCTTTTAAGACGTAAATTATCATGAAGAAATTAGTTTTCTTTTTTTCATTTTTCTTTTTTTCTAATGGTTTCGCTCAGGAGACCGATTTTTTAAAGATCGCCAAATACCGGGTTTCTTATCTCAGCGATTCTTTGAAAGAAAATTCGGGTCTTGATTTTTTCCGTGGAAAACTTTACACCATGAACGACGGCGGAAATTCTTCTGTAATTTTCGAAATCGATAAATCTTCAGGTAAAATACTTAAAACCATAAAAACCGGACTCCAAAATCACGACTGGGAAGCCATTGCGAGCGATTCTTTGCATCTTTATACCGGCGACTTCGGCAATAACGTCGGAACCAGAACTGATCTCAGGATTTATAAAGTTCCGTTTGAAAATTCCGGTGAAACTAAGGTAATTTCATTCTTTTATCCTGAACAGAAGGATTTCAGCAGAAAAGTCTTAAAAACAGATTTCGATGCAGAAGCACTACTGATTCTGAATGGAAAGATACATGTTTTTACCAAAGAATGGTCTTCCAGATCGACAACACATTATGTCCTGAATCCTGACTTGACGGAAAATCAGGCCGCCGAAAAAACCGAAAGTTTCAAAACGGGTTTCTTTGTTACTGACGCTGCATATTTTCAGGGAAAGCTTTATTTAATCGGCTATACAAAGAATACGGAAGTTTTTCTGTCAGTCTTTGATGAAACGGAACCCGGCGTGTTTTTCAAACAACAGCCCAGAAAATATTATCTCGGTTCTTCATTAGTCATCGGCCAGATTGAAGGAATTGCGGTAGATGAAAGTGGAATTTATATTTCCGGAGAAGAATTCCGCACTCCTTTGGGTACTGCAAAACAGGCATTTTATTTTGTTCCCGCCGATAAAGTAAAGTAAGTTTTTTTCATCTGAAACTGAAAATCGATCGATCTTTTTATCTTTAATAATCTGCGAAACCTGCGGTAAATTTAATTATATTTGTCAATCTTTAACTTTCAACATCTTTATTCATAGTACGTGGCGAATACCATAGAAGAAATCAAGAAACCCATTTCCGGTGAAATGAAACTTTTCGAACAGAAGTTTTATGAATCCATGCAGAGCAATGTTCCCCTTTTAGACAAGGTAACGCGATTTATTGTGACGACCAAAGGCAAGCAGATGCGGCCAATGTTCGTTTTTCTGTGTGCAAAACTGGTGGGCGAGGTGAATGAAAAAACCTTCCGCGGCGCCTCGATGATTGAACTTATTCACACTGCAACTTTGGTGCATGATGATGTGGTGGACGAAAGTTTCAAGCGCAGGAATTTCTTCTCCATCAATGCTTTGTGGAAGAATAAAATTGCGGTTTTGGTAGGCGATTATCTGCTTTCCAAAGCTGTGTTACTTTCAACAGATCATAAAGATTTTGATTTGCTTGCAGTGATTTCCCGAACCATCCGTGAAATGGCTGAAGGTGAACTTCTGCAGCTCGAAAAAGCGCGCAAACTCGACATTACGGAAGAAGTGTACTACGAAATCATACGTCAGAAAACAGCCACGTTAATTGCTGCATGTTGCGAAATCGGAGTGGTATCCAACAATGTTGATGAAACGATGGCAAAAAAGATGATGGAATTCGGGACACTTACCGGTATGGCGTTTCAGATTAAAGACGATCTTTTCGATTATCTTACGTCAAACATTATCGGCAAACCTGTCGGGATTGATATTAAAGAGCAGAAAATGACTTTGCCTTTGATTTATACCTTAAAAAAAGCCACCGAAACCGACAGAAAACATTATTTCAACACGATTAAACGGTATAATAATGACACAAAGCGCGTGAAAGAACTCATTGCTTTTGTGAAAAGTTCAGGCGGACTCGATTATGCTATTTCAGTGATGAAAGATTACCAGCAGCGTGCGAAAGATATTCTGAATGATTTCCCGGATTCGGAAGCCAAACATTCACTGAACCTGATGCTGGATTATGTGATTGAAAGAAAATTTTAATGCTATTCCAAAAGTTTTTTCAGACAAAGCGCATTCTTTAAAGCCGCAGTTCCCCACGTATTGTTGAAAAATACGAAGACTGTTTCTTTAGCTTTCTTAATTTCATCAGCTAAATTCATCAGCTCTTCTTCAGAATATTCTGATTTGAAAAGAACGGGGACGCCATGCAGCCTGTAATACGCAAATTTATTGCTGTTTGTGATAAATTCGCCCGGAATGTCTTTCGGAAAACTCACTCCGGAGAAAACAATATTCTTTTCTTTTAAAGTTTTTAAAACTTCTTCATTCCACCAGGATTTGTGGCGGAATTCCACCACGTTCAGGAATTCAGGATCTACAGTTTCGATCACTTTTTCTAAATGTTCATCACTAAACTTAAATGTAGGAGGCATCTGGAAAAGAAATCCCGCCAGCTTTCCTTTGATGCCGCTATGAATATGATTGCAGAAATCACCGGTTTCTGCTGCAGTGTCCTTCAGCCGCTTAATATGCGTAATGGTTTTAGGGATTTTAATGAAAAATTTAAAATCTTCACCCGTTCTTTCGTACCAGTTTTGTAAAGTCTTTGGACGTGGCCTGCGGTAAAAAGTAGAATTGATTTCAACCGTATTGAATTGCGTTGCATAAAAGTTCAGCTGTTCTTTCGAGGGTAAATCTTCCGGAAAGAAAAAGCCTTTCCAGTCGCGGTTTGAGAATCCTGAGCAGCCAATGTAGATTTTATTGTTCATGCTTAATGAGGCCTTCTGTAAGCGATTTCCACTGGAATTTGCTGCCTGCGATCATTCCGCCAACAGCAACGAGGCTGTTCCGGATTTTTTCAATGACATTCAGGTTTTCGGTATTTGGAATTTCATTCCTGCCGTGTACTTCAGCAAAAATCATCTTTCCTTCTCTTTTAATGAGGAAATTGGAAGTTGCTTTGGAATCAAAAAAATGCGCAGTGGTATCTTCAGGTTTGGTTGGATCAGAAGTTGGCCGCACTCTGATGTAAAGACATTCTGAATTTTCGCCTTCTTCTTTTTCAAATTTTTCAACCTGAACCCAGTCGTATCCATCACCGGTAGGGTTGTGCAGTCCGGGCACTTTTATCCGGAAATAATCTCCGACTTTCGGATGATCCAGCGATAATTCACCTTTACCGTCACGAAGTGAAAATTCCGCCTTTTCAGTTCCTGCAAAAAGTTCCCAGCAATTTACATCAAGGAAACGCCTTTTCACCTTGTCGAAATGGTCTTTTGCGAGTGCAACTGAATCCAGTTCGATTTCTGAAATGGTGTCGCTTTTCGCACCGGTTTTCTGTGGCGGAATTTTTTCGTGCATTTTAAGGATTTTTAAAATTATGCTTTTCCGAATTCTTCAACAATTCTTTTGTTGAAAGCGGGTAAATCTTCGGGCTTTCGGCTGGTGGTAAGATTTCCGTCGGTTACCACTTCTTCATCTACCCAGTTTGCTCCCGCGTTCTGTAAATCTTTGGAAATGGCTTTAAATGAAGTCATCTTCACCCCATTTACCACTTCCGCATTGATGAGTGTCTGAGGCCCGTGACAGATGGCAGCAACAGGCTTATTCTTGCTGAAAAAATCCTTTACAAACTTTATCGCATCCTTGTCAACGCGCACCGCATCGGGGTTTAAAACGCCGCCGGGAAGCAGCAGTGCATCATAATCAGATTCTTTGGCTTCTGAAACTGTTTTATCTACATCTACGGAATTGCTCCATTCATGGCCTTTCATGGCTTTAATTTCACCGGATTTCAGGGAAATAATTTCTACTGTTGCACCTTCGCTTTTGAGTGCATCTACCGGACTTTCAAGTTCCGACTGTTCGTAACCGTCTGCAGCCAAAACTGCTATTTTCTTATCTTTTAAACTCGACATATTTCTTTTATTTAGTGGTTGAAAAAAGGCAACAAAAAATGTTGCCTGGAATAATGAATAACTGTGTGCAGTTATTTTGCTTTAAGGTTGATTTCAGATTTTGCCAGTTTGGTTAAATTTTTATCAGTTGATTTTTCTTCATTTAAAGTTTCTAGCATCAGTGAAAGTACTTCTTTCTGACCCAATAATTTAGCATAAGTTGCGATGGTACCATAAGATGCAATTTCGTAATGCTCAACCTTTTGTGCTGCGGCGATAATTGCTGCATCCCGCACTGCACCCGGTTCTGTTTCTTCAAGGATTCCTTCAGCTTCTTTAAGTAGACCATCCATGGCATCGCATTTTACAGCTTGGGGTTTCAATTTCAGTGCTTTGAAGGCGTCTTCCAGTCTTTTCACTTGGGTTTTTGTTTCTGCTAAATGCCCCTTTACCGCGTCTTTAAGCTTTTTGGAAGTTGCATTTTTCGCCATTTTAGGCAGATTCTTAACCAGTGCTTTTTCTGCCCAATAAAGATCTTTCATTCCATCTACCATAAAATCTTTCAGTTTGTCAGCTGCATCAGCTTTAGGAGCGACTTTACCGCCTGTTGTTGTTTTCTTTGCCATAATATTATATTTTAATGTTTGGTTTCGGTTAAATTCCAGCTGAATCTTTAATACTGACCTTACAAAACTTGATGGCTCTGAAAAAAATTAGCTTTTTGGAATATTTAAGTTTACCCTGTTTAACCTCAACGAATTCAGAATTACAGATACAGAACTGAAACTCATTGCTGCCGCTGCAATCATTGGACTCAGCAGCATTCCGAAGATCGGGTACAGTACTCCCGCTGCAAGCGGAATGCCAAACACATTATAAATAAATGCGAAAAAAAGATTCTGTTTAATATTTTTCAGTAAATGTTCGCTTAAAATCTTTGCTTTTGCCACGCCCAAAATATCGCCTTTAAGCAACGTGATTTCTGAACTTTCTATGGCAACATCGGTGCCGGTTCCCATGGCAATTCCTACGTTAGACTGGGCCAGTGCAGGCGCATCGTTGATTCCGTCGCCCGTCATTGCCACTACATTTCCGGCGTTCTGAAGTCGCTTAATTTCTGCAAGTTTATCCTGCGGAAGCTGGCTTGCAAAATATTTTGTAATTCCTACCGATTCGGCAACCGCTTTTGCGGTGTGTTCGTTGTCACCGGTCATCATAATAACTTCTACATTGTTTTTCTGAAGATATTCGATCGCCTGTTTCGAGGTCTGTTTAATTTGATCTGAAAAGCTCAGGAATCCGAGAATTTTGTCCCCGGAAGATAAGTAAGAGATGGTTTTCGCTTCATCCTGCTTGCGGATGACTTTGTTTTTAAGTTCTTCAGGAATGTTGATATTGAAGTGGTTAAGTAGTGCTTCATTTCCCAGGAGAACAGTTTGGCCATTGATGATTCCTTTAATTCCTTTTCCGGAGATATTCTCGAAGTTTTCAACTTTTTCAAATACAGAATTTTCTTTCTTGAATTCGTGGAGAACTGCACCGGATAAAGGATGCTCTGAATTCTGGTTCAGTGCTGCCGCCAATTTCAGGAGTTCATTTTTATCGGTGTTTTCTGTCACGTAGATTTCATTCAGACTTGGTTTTCCTTCGGTTAAAGTTCCAGTTTTATCTGTAATCAGAATGTTGACTTTCTGCATCTGTTCCAGCGCTTCAGCATTTTTAATAAGAATACCATTTTTGGCGCCTTTACCGATTCCGACCATGAGACTCATTGGTGTCGCCAGTCCCAAAGCACACGGACAGGCAATAATCAGCACAGCAACCGCATTTATAAAGGCCAAAATCAGACGGTTTTCGCCACCGAAAATATACCATAGTATGAAAGTGAGCACCGCTGCCACAATAACTGCCGGAACGAAAATCTTTGAAACTTTATCCGCAAGTTTCTGGATTGGGGCTTTGCTTCGGCTGGCTTCATTTACCATTCGGATGATTTGGGAAAGCAAGGTTTCATCACCGATCTTTTCAGCTTTCATGATAAAAACACCGTTGCCGTTGATGGTTCCGGACGTTACATAATCATTCGTTTTCTTTTCAACCGGAATGGGTTCTCCGGTAATCATACTTTCGTCGATATTGGAGATTCCTTCGGTTATTTTTCCGTCTACCGGGATTTTCTCACCTGGTTTTACACGCAGCAGGTCGCCGATTTTAACCTGGGAAAGCGGAACTCTTTTTTCGTTTCCGCCGGTGATTAGATTTGCTTCGTCCGGGGAAAGATTCATCAGTTCTTTGATGGCATTTCCGGTTCTTTTATGTGCGCCGGCTTCCATTAACTGACCCAAAATAACCAGAGTAAGGATGACACACACGGCTTCAAAATAGAGTGGGACTGTGCCGTTGTGCACCATTTCATGCGGGAAAATACCCGGAAAGAATAAACCTGCAATACTGAAAAGAAATGCAGCTGCTACCCCCAATGCAATAAGTGAGAACATGTTGAGATTCCAGGTTTTAAAGGAGACCCAACCCCGTTTCATCAGGAACCAGCCTGCATAAAATAAGACGGGAAGCGTTAAAACAAACTCTAAAATGCCCTGTACCTGATGGGAGAACGAAAAGGTAAACAGCATACCGCCCATGGAAAGGATAAATACCGGAAGTGTGAATATTAACGCGGTAATGAATTTCTTTTTCAGAATATTAAAGGTTTCATCTTCATCATCATTGGATTTCGAAGGAATCAGGACCAGATCCATACCGCAGATCGGGCAGTCGCCAGGCTCGTTTCGGATGATTTCGGGGTGCATAGGACAGGTATACGTGGCTGCTTTTGTTTTCTCAGGATATTTTACGAGATCCATTCCGCAAACCGGGCAGCCTACGTTGGAATTGTAAACTTTGTCGCCTTCGCAGTACATCGGGCAGTAATATTTTCCGGCATGATTTTCCGCATTGCCAGAAGGTGGCTCAGGATGATGCGAATGGGAATGTGTAGCGCCATGGTGCTGGGTGTGTTGGGCAGCATTTTTAATTAAATCCTGTGTAATTTCTTCCAGATGCATGTGACAAACCGGGCAGCCGGTATCGGAACCGTAGGTTTTATCACCTTCGCAGAACATGGGGCAGAACCAGTCACCGATTTTATCTTTAAAGTTTTCGGGTAAATTTGTTTTGGAGAAGGTTGCCGGCTTATTCTTATAATCATCTCGTTCCTCGATGGGAACAAGGAACATGTTACAGACCGGACAGCGTTTTCCGGATGCGAAATATACTTTTTCGCCTTCGCATTCCATTGGGCAGTAATACACGGAACTTGGCGAAATTCTTTCTGAAGGATGGGTATGATGATTTTCCATATGCTTATTTATTGTTCAAATTTCTTAAAATGAAACCGAACACTGTTATAAATATATGGAAGAATCTTATACTTTTCAGATTTTATCGAGGGGAATGCGTTTTTTTACTTTCAGTTTTTTGAATCCGGAAGGTGTAAAACCTGTACTGTTCCGGAATTGTGAAGACAGGTGCTGAACACTTTTGTATCCAAGTTTTCCGGATATTTCGGTTAGAGAGAATTCATCATAAAACAAGAGCTCTTTTACTTTTTCAATCTTCTGAAGGATGAAATACTGCTCGATCGTCACACTTTCGTTCTGGGAAAACAGTTTTGATACGGCGCTGTAATCGCGGTGCAGTTTTTCCGAAATATATTTGGAAAGGATGAAGTCTTCCGGAATATCCAGTCCATCAATCAGCAGGATCAGCTCTTTTTTTACTTTGGCAATAAGCTGGTGTGCAGCATCTTCAAGAATCTCAAAACCTGCTTCCTTAAGGCGCTGATTAAGTTCCTGCAGGTCTTCGGCTTCCAAATGATTTTTTATTTCAACTTCTCCCAGTTCAACCGTGGAGAATTTCAGGCGGAAATCTGTCAACACTTTTTCTACCGCAGCGATACAGCGGTTACAGACCATATTTTTGATATAGAGTTTCATTCTAGACTTTTCAGCCGATCAGACACAAATTCGATTTTGGTTTTTCCGTGTTTGGTTGGTTTTCCTTCTTCATCTACGCCTACAAAAATAATTTTATCAATGGTAATGATGGTTTGCCTTGTCATCATATTGCGAACGTCGCAGGTAAGGGTGATGGAGGTATGGCCGAAATTGGTGGCTTCAATCCCGATTTCAATAATATCGCCCTGTTTTGCGGAACTGATGAAGTTGATTTCAGAGATATATTTGGTAACACATCTTGGTGTTTCCAGCTGAACAATGGCGTAAAGCGCGGCTTCCTCATCAATCCACTGCAGAAGTCTGCCTCCGAAAAGGGTATGGTTAGGATTTAAATCTTCAGGTTTGATCCATTTTCTGGTATGGTAGTTCATCTTTTTTAAATTTAATGGTTAGCAGTGATTAACGGGTAAAAACAAGCTTTGTTTTGGTCGAAAGCTTTTCATCGATACGGTAGCCTTCCAGATTGAAACCTTTTACATCATTCAGGGTTTTTGCCTGCTGCTGTGCACAGTAGCGCACCATCAGTCCGCGGGCATGTTTGGTGTACACCACGATGGTTTTGAGTTTTCCGTCTTTCAGTTCAAAGAAATCGAAGTCAATTATTGGAGCATTAAGTTTATTTCTATCGAGAGCTTTAAAATACTCACTGCTGGCTAAATTCAGGATGATATCGTTGCTTTTCAGTTCGCTGTTGAGTTTTTCTGTAAGTTTATCCCGCCAAAAACTGTAAAGGTTTTTATAATCATCAAACTCGAAATTCCTGCCCATTTCCAAACGGTAAAGCATTACTTTGTCTGATGGTTTCAACAAGCCATACAGACCGGAAAGGATGCGGTAGTTTTTCTGAAGATAGGCTACGGCTTTTTTATCCAATGTTTTCGCATCTAATCCCCGGTACACTTCGCCGGTGAAGGCAAACATGGCAGGAGCAGACTCTCTGGAAGCGGGTTTGGGTTTCCAGTTTTGGTTTCTTTCCCAATTTTCATCTGCAAGTTTTGCGGAAATCTCCATGAGTTCCGAGAGATATTTGGGTGTTTTTTCTTTTAAATGGGAGTGAATAAATGCTGCTTCCTCAATGAACGCTGGGGTAGTAGGTTTCAGAAAATCTGTTGAATTTTCTATGTTCATGAGTTTTGCAGGAGAGGTAATAATTTTCATTGAGATGATGGTTGAAAATTTTGAAACTGATAATATTCTTAAGGAATCTGCTGCCTTTGTAGTGGAATGTCTTTGAAAAAGACTGACGCACGGTATTAGTGCAAAAAGTTACACAATGCCTTTCCCCTGCCGGATGATGTCGGGTTCGCCGCTGGTTAAATCTACGATAGTGGAAGCCACATTGTCACCGTATCCGGAATCGATAACGATATCGACCAAGTGATCATATTTCTCTGCGATTAGCTCGGGGTCGGTAGAATATTCGATGACTTCATCATCATCTTTGATGGATGTAGAAGCGATGGGGTGCCCAAGTTTTTCCACAATCAGCTGGGGGATTGGATGGTCGGGAACGCGGATACCTACTGTCTTATTGCCTTTGTAGGCCAGGGGCAGACTTTTGTTTGCTTCGAGGATGAATGTGAACGGTCCCGGGATCTTGCTTTTTAAAAAGCGGAACACCGGCGTGTCGATGGCACGCGTAAAGCTTGACAAATGGCTTAAATCATTACAGATAATGGAGAACTGGGCTTTCTCGAGCTTTACTTTTTTAATCTGGGCAAGCTTCTCCATCGCGCGGATGTCGAAAATATTACAACCTAACGCATACACCGTATCGGAGGGATAGATAATGATTCCGCCATTGTTTAGAGATTTAACCACCTCAGCAATAAGGTTTTCCTGTGGATTATCGGGGTAAATTTTTAATATTTTAGCCATACACAAATTTAGGAAAAATTGATGAATAAAGAATTTTTTGCAAATAATTTGGATGTTTACAAAAATGTTGTATATTTGCACCACAATAACGCGGGGTAGAGCAGTAGGTAGCTCGTCGGGCTCATAACCCGGAGGTCGCACGTTCGAGTCGTGTCCCCGCTACTAAGCAAAGAGAATCACAGCAGTGGTTCTCTTTTTTTATTGTGGCGGAAGAAGAAGTTTGGGGAAGTAATATGATTATCCTCTTATAAGACTGTCGAATTTAATAAACTTCAAAACACTAAAGATGATCTACCCCAAATCACATTTTTTCTGCTTCGATCGTGGGTCCTTCCTGAATGATCTGCAGTTTGGTAACCTTACCGGCAGTGTCTTTAACGAACCTAATGCTGAAATCCCGGTCTGCCCTGAAAAAAAGATCTTCTGCTTCAGCATGCAGTTCATGTGGGGTGTGGTCGTTGACCTGACCCATAAGCTTACCTTCTTCAACTGTTATTTTTAGAATATTGTTCTTGCTGAACTGATAACTTCCCACATACTGCTGTAAAATCTTTTCCTCGGGCGTGATTTTTATCCTGGGTTTAACTTTGAGGTCGTAGAGAATATTGCGTACAGTGGCAATCTTGCCGTTCGCAGATCCTGCATTGGCGAGTATGATAATCGTTTTGTTCTGCCGCGGGTGGCGCTCAATATAAGTCACATAACCCGGCCAGCCGCCGGAGTGATACTGAATCTCGCCGAAAGGTTCTGTTTGTTTCAGCAGCCACCCAAATCCATATTCGGTCGGTTTTCCGTTGTTAAGTCGGCCGGGCGTAAATGCTTCCGCCATCATTTGCTTTGAAACCAGTTTTTCCCTATACAGCGCCTGATCCCATTTGAGCAGGTCGGTTGTACTGGAGTTGGTAATGCCGTCGCCAAAAATGCCGTCTAAGGAATAAACTGTTGTTTTTTCTACTGCGGAACTGTCAGCCATTACATAGCCGCGTTTTGCGTCTTTCACATAACCATAGGCATAATTATCGATGGTCCTTTGCTCCAAACGTTTATGGTAAACCTGTGTCCGTTTCATACCTGCCGGTTGGTAAACGTTTTTTGCCATAAATTGGGCGAAATGCTGCCCCGAGGCTTTCTCAATAATGCTGCCCAATAGCGCGTAACCCGTGTTGCTGTATTCCCATTGCTCGCCGGGCCTGAAATGGATTTCCGGCTTTTTCTCAGCGAGCAGACGGATCATGGAATCGTTCGTCATAATTTTCGTGGAATCCCAATGTTTTGCTGCAAGTTCCATATAATCGGGCAGCCCGGAGGTATGATTCAGCAGCTGTCGTACCGTAATTCCGTAATAAGGTAACTCCGGAAAAAACTTACGCAGACTGTCCTCATATTTTAGTTTCCCCTGCTTTTTCAGTACCATAATGCCCATCGCAGTAAACTGTTTGCTCACAGAAGCCAGTTCAAATAAAGATTCACTGTTAAGATCCCGGTTCTGTTCCCGGAAAGCTTTGCCGTAACTCTTCTGGAAAATTGCTTTGCCATTTTCGGCAATCAGAACATTGCCCGAAAACTGATCCTGTTGATGCAGCGAACTGAATACGCTGTCGATTCTTGCAGCTTTATCCTGGATTTGGCCTGCCAGACTGCTCATAACACAGGTAGTAAAAATAACAATTAAGGTTTTCATGATATAGCGTTTTAGTTTTGTGCAGTTGATTGTTTAACGACCTTAGGTACAGGGTGTTAAATCTTTACGAAGTTAGTGTTTTTCTCAGACCGCAACAATAATGAATTCAGTTCTTTACTTTTATGTTGACTGTCCTTACAGCCAAGAATATAACCGGTATGCCGGAGCAAGTTCCGCGGGCGGGAATTGTGCCTGCTAAAGGTCACAGAGTCCTGAGGTTTTTAATATCTTTGTCTTACGAAAAGAACCCTTCCCATATGATTGACCTTCCCGGAAAAGCCATCCATGACTTCCATTTTACTGAGCGTAGAAAGAAGCTTTTTGTTCATGACGAATTTGGGCCCAAAGTAGAGATGCCTGTTTCCTATTATTTCAGGAACTTCAGGAAAATGCCTGAACTGGAAAGGGTGGCGATTGAAGAATGTTCCGGTAAAGTGCTGGATATTGGTGCTGCCGCGGGTTCGCATGCTCTGGATCTTTCTAAAAAAGGTCTCGATGTTACCGCACTGGAAATTTCTCCGCTGGCGTGTGAGGTCATGAAGGACAGAGGGGTCGCCAACGTTATCTGTGAAGATTTTTTCACCTTTGAAGGGCAGAAATTCGATACGCTGCTTCTGCTGATGAACGGGATCGGCATTTCATCCACTTTGGAGGGTTTCAGGGAGTTTCTGAAAAAAGCCTCAACACTGCTGAATAATGACGGTAAGATTGTTTTCGATTCCTGCGACATTGCTTACATGTACGAGGATGGCGCAATGCCCGACAGTCATTACTACGGAGAAATAAAAACCCGATATGAATTTGACCGTCAACTCACCGACTGGTTCCATTGGCTGTATCTTGATTCTGAAACAATGACACGGATCGCAGGTGAATCGGGCTTTCGCGCCGAGATTATTTTTGAAGACGAAAATGACCAATATCTCTCAGTGTTGACTAAAATCAGTTGATGCTCCAATTTTTTTCAAATAAAATAAAAACCCCTAAGCAAAGCTTAAGGGTTTTTGATTTTACTGATGGATGTTTATGATCAGAGGTTTTCCGGAATCAGTTCCTCTTCCTCGGCACCGTGAAGATAACGTTCTTTGCTGTCATCCAACTCATCCATCCAGTCGGTATGGTGCTCTGCGGCCATGGTGCCGGTGACTACGCTTTGATAGGATTTATCCCGGTAGGTCAGGATATTCTCCTCTTTATCCTGAAGCCATTCCTTCAACATTCCTGAAACTTTATCAAGATTAAAATGGGGATAATCGGAGAGCGCCAAAAGATCTTTGATATAATCGGTCTGGAAGTCCACATTATCAAAACTGTTTTTTAGAATGTTCTTTCTTTCGAGCCATTTATTGATGTCGGTCCTCCGCTCTGCTTCCTCAGGAAGCTGCATTCGGCCTGTCATGAAATCCCTCGCCACCCAAGCCTGGGTATCAAACATGTTAAAGGTATAATACTGATCCTGCATCCCGAGATAAATCAGTTCGGGCAGGCTGTTGAAGAATATTCCTTTGTAAAGATGATCGGGATAGAGATTGTTTTTGGTTTTCAGACGGAGTTCGTCCGGAAGGAAGGGGAATTTATGCTGGTAACCGGTACACATCACCACGGCGTCAAATTCTTGGCTGCTGCCGTCTTTAAAGAAAGCCTTGTCACCGTCAAAATGAGTAACCAACGGCACTTCTTTAATGCCTTCCGGCCAATCATGACCAATCGGCATGCTGCGATAACTCAGCGTAACGGATTTCGTACCGTGTTTGTAGCACTGAAGCGCGATGTCTTCGGCTGAATAGCTGCTCCCGATCAGCAGTACATTGCGTTCTCTGAACTGGTCTGCACCCCGGAAGTCATGGGCGTGCATCACACTGCCGTTAAAGGTTTCTATGCCTTTAAAATAGGGCATATTGGGTGTTGAGAAATGTCCGGAGGCCACCACCAGATAGTCGAACACTTCGGAATAGGTTCTGTTCTGTTTCAGGTCGTCCAGAATTACGGTAAACTGGCGGGTTTGTTCATCATAATTTACCCAGCGCACTGTGGTGTTGAAGCGGATATAATCGCGGGCGTTGCTTTTTTTAATCCGTCCTTCAATATAGTCGAAGAGTACAGGCCGCGGAGGGTAGGAAGAGATGGGTTTTTTAAAATGACTGTCGAAAGAATAGTCAGAAAACTCCAGACATTCCTTCGGACCGTTGGACCAAAGATATTTGTACATGCTGCCGTGGAGTGGTTCGCCGTATTTCCCCACTCCCGTCCGCCAGGAGTAGTTCCACATGCCTCCCCAATTGCTTTGCTTCTCAAAACATACGATCTCAGGAATACTTTCTCCCTGATTCTTCAGGGCTTCGAAAGCACGGAGCTGGGCCAGGCCGCTGGGACCCGCACCAATGATACCAATACGTTTGTTCTGCAAATTTTCATTGTTCTTCATAGGAAATATTTAAAAGTTATATTAGGAACCCACTTATAAAATGTATTCCTTAAAAATTAATGTGCTTGTGAAAGTTTCTGCAAAAGGCAGAGAATAGGTATTAAACCCGAAGCCCGGTTTTATTGAAAATTTCAATGAGATATCGTTGCCAGGCGTGTGAAATAGTAAGCAATAGGGCTAAAATACGGAATTTATATCGTAAATCCAAATGAACACTGAAAGAGGAACGCACTATCGTGTCATTTATCAGTGCCCAATGCGTCATTGTAGAGGTATCCACCGTGGACTAACAGAGACGTTCTCTGCAAAGAAAAGATGAAGGGTAACTGTACAAAAAATCCCGGAAATCTATTCCGGGATGGGTTATGATGTGAACTTAAAATCAGTTGGTTCTCACTGCATCGTAATCGCTTTCATTGCTTAGGCGGTCAATGGCTTTTACTGCTACGGTATTCAGTTTTTTACCGTTTCTGGTAAGCGGAAGTGTTTTGCCCGTATGATCACGGTCCAGGATTTTAGTTTCCCAGGTATCGCCATATTTGGCGAAAAGTACCCAACGGAAGACTGTACCGTTTTCCTTTGAATCCCAGTTCACCCTGTAACCGTCGCCGGATTTTGCTCCCGAGAGGGTCGGCGTCATGATTTTCTTTGTTTTAATCCACGGGGTTGCAGGCACCAGCGCATCCTCACGATAGAGGTTTTTCACCGCACTCAGCATTTCCGGGCTTTTCTTAAGACCATCGGTGCTGTAATGAATTTCACCCGCACCGTTCTTTGGCAGCATGCGGCGGATGGTGTTCATCTGGCCGGTAATTTCATTAGGTTTGTTATCAGCTTTTACCCCTACGGTATTCAGGCCTGGCCAGAGGTGGATGTTCTTGATGTTTTCGTCTTTCCACCACTTCAGGAGGGCAGAAAAACTCTGTGCGCCGCCTTCTTTCCAGTAGAGCTGTGGCGAATAATAATCGCACCAGCCTTCATTCAGCCACAGTTTCGCATCGGCATAGAGTTCATCGTACTGTGAGGAGCCCGTAACGCCGGCAGGATAGCCCGGTTTCCAGATGCCGAAAGGCGAAATTCCAAACTTAACGGTAGCTTTCTCGGCATGGATTTCATCGTGAAGTCTTTTGATGATCTTATTCACATTCGCCCTGCGCCAATCTGCGCGGGAAAGGGTGCCGCCTGAATTTCGGTACTTATTCCAGGTTTTGTCATCAGGAAAGTCCCTGCCGCCGTGGTATTCTTTGTAAGGATAGAAATAATCGTCGATATGGACCGCATCGATGTCGTAACGTTTTACCAGATCTTTAATGACACTGGAGACATGGTTCTGTACCCTTTCATCAGACGGGTCCATCCAGTACATTCCGTTTCTCAGTTTATATACACTCTGTGACATGACCGAGGCCATGCTTGAGGATGTTACGGCGCCGCCGGTGGTGTGATGGGCGCGGTAGGGATTCATCCAGACATGGAGTTCCATGCCGCGTTTGTGTGCTTCTTCAATCCAGAATTCCAGGGGGTCGTAATAAGGGGAAGGTGCTTTGCCGGTCTGCCCAGTAAGGAAATAAGACCAGGGTTCCAGATCGCTTTTGTACATGGCATCTGCGGAAGGACGCACCTGAAAAATCACCGCGTTGAAGTTTGCCCCTTTCAGCATGTCGAGCAACTGAATGGCCTCGTCTTTCTGTTGTTGTGTCGTGAGGTTGTTTCTCGTAGGCCAGTTGATGTTGGCCACGGTAGCGATCCACGCTGCGCGGAATTCGCGGTTGATTTCCGGGAGGTTGACTTTTACCACATCGGTTCCTGCGGAGGGGAGCGGGTTCGCTGGTGTCTTTGGAGGAACAGGTTTGGTCACCTGACTCTTCTTAGCTGTACTGCGGTTCTTTACCTGAGGCTTCTGGGTAGTACAGGAATTGATAAAAACGGCTGCTGCCAGCAGAAGGCTATATTTTAGGTTGCGGATATTCATGAAGCAAAAATACTACTATATCTGAAACTGAAAAATTTGGGATTGCGTATGTGGGTGCAGATGGTAATAAAATATCATCCTGCACTGCTGTAATCCCAATTTTGTAAACGGGCTTACGGGATGCATTTTTTATTTTTAAACAGATCCATGGTCATGAATTGTGTTTTAGAAAGTTTTAGAAAGTCATCTAAATTAATGAAAAAAAGATTAATTGTGATTTTTGTAGATGAGAGACGCTGTGCATTTCTGTTGAGAGGCCATGCTTTACTATTACTGGAAAAGAGACGCAAGGCATTGCGTCTCTTGTGGTGGACTGTGTTTTGGTGGCTTTAGATAATGGTTCCTGCGTACACGGAGTTCGATACCTCTTCACCCAGGGTATCCCGAAAGGCGAGCCAGACATAGAGGTCCTGACCTACCATTTGTGGCGGGATATTGGCGGTATAGGTTCCGGCGGTGCGCTGGGCTGCATTTTCGACAAAGGAGGTGAGGGGCTGGTCTTTTGCCGCAATGAGGATCTGCACCCAGTCGGTTTCACGGGCTGGGTTACCGGCAGAATTGTCCTGCCAGGTTACGGTGAGGGTTTCCGGAGTGGGCAGGGTTAGGGTCAGGGGTACGGCAGCCAGTAAAGATCCTTTTGAAAAGGAGATGGAAGGATACTGAGGGGTAATGGTTCCTGCAGCAAAATCGATCAGGAAATTGGTCATCAGGTTGGTCATTGCGAGGTTGTAGCATGATTTCATCCCGATGCGTCTTCCGAAATGATCACAGGCATAGGCACGGTAAGACTGCATGAATTCTGCGCTTAATCTCATGCGCTGGTAAATGAGCAGCTGTTTTGCACTTGGTGCCGAAGTTCTTTTGCGGGGACGAATCTTGGTGAATTCGTTACCGAACATGTTGGCTACTACGATTCGGCCGGTGCGGCCCGAGGTTCCTGATAACAGGGAGTCATAAATTTTACCCATGGTATTTAGTTTTAATTGGTTAATGGTGTAAAGTTGAGGATTTTGAAGACGTGTTTAGAAAAGGAGGAAAAAGTTTCCAAAATTTTCCATTCGTTTCTTTACCTGTCATTAAAGGAGCGGTTTTATCCATTAATGGGATTGGTATCCTAAGTGTTCTTTATTCTGTAAACGCCTGTTGTGAGGCGGGTTTAAGGGGAAACAGGAAACGATGACCGAAAAGCGATGAGTGCTTTTCACTATCCCCTGTATATCCTTTGTCTAAGGGTTGTATATCCATTCTATATGCGGTGTATATAGACTAGCCGTATACTGTTCGATGTTGGAGTGATGGGTGATGGGTGATGGGTGATGGGTGCGGGATGCTGGATGCTGGATGCTGGATGATGGGTGCTGGATAAAAAAGCAGGTACAGAAGGAAAAAAGGGGTAATTATGGTTCGCCGTATTTTGGTGGAGGAGGTTTTTGTAGTTTTGAAAAGGCTAACGTTGTAAAGTGGCTCAAAGTCGGGAGACTTTGCGCAGCAGGTTACCGTATTGAGATAAAGGAAATGATTGGTAGATTTGGGTTGTGATTTCTTTTATGGGATAATCACGTTTTAGCACGCAATTTATGTTGGGAGATTGGAAATATATTCGGATATTTGAGAGTTATCCAACATATCAAACTTAATTATCCATTTTGCTCTTAAATGCCTATTAAATAGAGATTTCTGTTTTTTAACTATGCAACAAAAAGTAAAAAAAAGCATAGAAAAAACGTATTTGTTGAACCAAATGTTGTACCTTTGTTTTACTTTGCATCCGTTTGAATATCCTATATATCAGCCGTTTGCATTGCATTGCACAAATATACATTTTTAGTTTAACACCTCTAAATTTATTTTATCATGGCATCAGTTAAATTTGTTTTTAGAACACAGCAGAAAGATAAAGACGGGCTTTGCCCTATTTATATCCGGTTGATTCAGAATCGACAGTCAAAATTTATTTCAACAGGTGTAAAAGCATTGCCTAGCCAATGGGATGAAAAAGAACACAAACTCAGAAAGAACTTCAAAAATAGCTCACGAGTTAACGCGATGCTGGCCCAAAAATTTGCCGATGCTGCTGCAACAATTGCCGATACCGAAAGAAAACATAAAACAGTAAGTGCAAGGAGACTAAAAGAAGCCGTAAAAGGAAAAGATTGTCTACCATTCTTTACATATTCTGAACAAAAACTAAAAGAAATTGAATCCAATTACTCTGTAAATACAAACGATATTTACAGAAGTCAGCTTAAGAAGTTTAAAGAATATGTAAAAGATGATAATCTTATGTTTGATGATATCACCACTGATTTACTTGAAGCTTATATGCTTTATCGTCAAAAGCATTTCGGTAACAATAAGACCACCCAAAAACTTAGCATGATTGTTTTATCGAAGATGTTCAGATATGCAAAGAAAGCAAAACTAATTGATCCAAGCTTAAACCCTTTCATTGAATTAGAACTACAGGTTGAACCTAGCAAAAGACAATACTTAACAGAAGCACAATTCAACATGGTTCGTGAAGCAAAATTCACTAGAAAATCAAAAGCTGAAATGTATAGGGATTTATTTATGTTTTCGGTTTCTGCTGGTGGGCTTCGTTTTTCCGATGTAGTAACTCTAACTTGGGATAATTTCAATGAGCAAGAGCATATGATCAGAAAAGAAATTGGAAAAACAGGCAGAATTCACACTTTTAAAATTGGTAAAACTGCACTAGAAATAATTGAAAAATACAGAAATTTAGGTCAATCAAAAGCGAACTTTATTTTCCCTGCAATCAAACGAGAAGATTTCTTTAAGCTGACTGAAAAACAACAAAAATCAATCACAAACAGCTGCAATACAATTTGCGGAACTCACTTAAGAAAATTAGGAAAAGATTTGAAATTTCCGTTCTCATTATCCTTTCATTTGAGCCGTCATACATTTGCTACTTTAGCGTTAAATAAAGGAATGCGACTTGAGCATGTCAGTAAATTACTAGACCACAAAAAAATGTCAACCACACAGATTTACGCCAAAATCGTAAATGAAGAACTTGACAAAGCCGTCGACGCCTACATTATCTAAATTTAACTCCATAATTCCCAATCACTTCAGATTTTTTCTGAAGTGATTTTCTTTTCTGGTACACCTGTTACTGAAATTTAAAAATTTGCATTAATATGTTTCCTATGTTGATAAATACCTATTGACTTTTGCATTAATATTCATTAATTTCGTAAAATGATGAAAAAGCAATAAAAATGCAGTAAATCCGGAATGTAGACGAGTGATTCTTGCTTATACTCTTATCAATCAGTCAATCTGATGATGATTTTGTAATCTTATTTATTAATCATATTATTTTGCGTTATGGATCGCTATCTCATGAAGGAATCTGCACCTTTCGTGCAATTCTCGTCCGTAAAAGTTACGGACGATTTCAACCACCTTTTCGATATTGAAAAAACAACAAAGCAGTCAAATGACGACTACTGCCAACTATTACTATACCGTTCCTTCACTATTACACATTCCCAAATTCCCGATTTTATCGCCCATCACTGCAATTTAGTTAACGATCCAAACAAATGGCTCAATAAATTTGAAAAGCTCTTAACGCTAAATGAAGAATTATTTTCCGGTACCCGGAACCAAAGTCGTTTGGTTAAATTTTATACTTGTATTGAAACCAAGCGAAATAAATTGGCAGACGAAGCAGCAAAAGCTGATAAGTCAAAACCTGTTAAAAAATATATTAATGCAGAAAGTGAAGATCGCCATTTTTCTTTTAAAGAAACGCGCTTAGCAATTGAAAATTTGCCCGATAATAAAGAAAAGATATATTTTCTCACTTCTGAAATTTACGAGTATAGAACGGCAGATATCGTCATGAAAAACCAAAAACTTCCTGACTTTGATATTGAATGCGAAAAGCTAATTGGAAAAATACAAACCTTAGCAAAACTTCGAGCTGAAATTGAAGAAACGAAACATTCATCAAATACTGCAACTTCACATAATGAAAAAATTATGCTTAATGGTCCGATTAATATTCTCACCAATGCATTTAAGCAGATGATGACTTCCGTAAAGCCGAATGGAAAACCATACATTCAAGGAAAAATCAAAGACATTGCTGTATTTCTTGAACAGAATTTTGTGGACGAAAGCGGGAATACTTTATCCAAAGATACTTTGCAAACGTACCTTTCACCTGGGAGAAATGACAAAGATCCTAATTCTGATATGCAAGTAAACTTTTAGTCCGATTTTCAAATATCTGTTTAATTTCATAATTCAATCAATTCCAATGAGTTAAAAACAATTTAGTCCGATCGGACTAAATTGGACTCATCGGACTTTTCCCAATATTTCAACTTTGCTTCATAATCTTAAACCCAATAATATTATGGAAGCAATTATCTTATCCAAAGACCAGTTCAATCAATTAATCGCTAAAATCGACGATATCCAAGATCGTCTGATTAATTCCAACCCACGCAAAACAGAAACCTATCTCAACAACAAGCAATTCCTTGAAATGTTGGATGTTTCTTTGCGTACCGCGCAAACCTGGCGCGACGAAGGGAAAATCTCTTTTTCCCAAGTTGGAAACAAAATCTACTACAAACTTTCTGATGTAGAGAAATTCATTCAGGATTATCGCAACGCAGCTTTCGCCAAACGATAATGCAAGTGTTAATCATGAAACAAATTCAAAAGCCCATGCTTACGCTTTGGGCTTTTTTCTAACCTCTAATTTCTAACTTCTAACCTATAATAAAATGAAATCCACCATATTTAAGAACTTCAACGAAGTTGTTGAACAAAAAGACATTCTAAAAATTTTTGATGAAATCAAAAATGCCACATATCGAAACGCCATCACATACCTCCGGAAATCTTTAGCTGATGACAAAAAAGAAGCAGCTGAAAAAGTAAAAAAAGCCCTTCCGGCTTTTACTCCTTCCGCCACCTTTAAAGGCGGACGGAAAATGGAATTCCTAACCAATTACAATGCATTGGTAGTGTTGGATATTGATAAAATTGAAAAAATAAAGATCACTGAATCTGTAGATAAGCTCAAACAAAATCCTTTTGTTTTTGCTTATTTCATTAGCCCTTCGGGCAATGGTTTGAAAATCTTTGTCAAAGTTGATTCCGACAAATCCCAACACAAAGAATCTTTCCTAAAACTCCAGGAATATTTTGAAGAATTATTACAACTCCAAATAGATAAGTCAGGGAAAGACATCACCCGGCTTTGTTTCTTTTCGTTCGATCCTGAATTATACTTAAACGAAAATTCAAAAATGTTTCATTGTCATACAGAACATAATCTAAGTATTGTTGATGCTGGCTCTGATGAAAATCAGCAAAATCTTAATCACGAAAAACCAATACATAAGATCCATCAACCTTCAACCATCAACTATGACCTTATCTATGCTCATGCAGTTTCCTTTACCGAAAAAAAAGAATTATTCGTGGAAGGCAATCGGAATAACTTCGTATTCCAATTGGCCAACAATCTCAACCGAAAAGGCGTTCCAGAAAGCCTTGCATTGGGCTATATTTTAGCAGATTATGATTACAATAGTCAAGAAGTAATGACAGCAGTAAAAAGTGCTTATAATAATACAAACGAACATGGCACGGATCAATTCAAAACTCAAAATAAACCAGGAAGTTCTTCAAAAGAAAATGCTAAAAAAACAACTTCAGGCGATAAATCATCTAATAATAATCAGTCGTCTAGCTCCACAATTGATGACGAAGAAGAACCCGCTCAAATCGACAAACTCGAAAACTTTCTCAACAACCGATATAAATTCAGATATAACGAAGTCCTCGGGAAATTAGAATATCGAAGAATAAATGCTAAAACATGGAAATACATCACCGATTTTAAAGAAAATTCAATCCTTCGGGAAATTCAAAAAGCAAAAGTCCGTTGCAGCATCAATTCCTTACGGAATCTGCTGCATTCCGATTTCTGCGAAATGTATGATCCTTTCAAGGATTATTTTGATAATTTGGTGGAATATTCGGGCGAAAGAGATTATATCGAAGAACTTGCTTTGACGATTACCACCACAAAACCGGACCTTTGGAAATTGTGTTTTAAGAAATGGTTTGTTGCGATGGTCGCTTGTGTACTCAACGAAAAACAAGTCAATCAAACAGTAATTGTCTTTTCCGGGAAACAAGGTTTAGGAAAAACAACTTGGATTGAAAAACTAATGCCTGCCGAACTCAAACAATACATCTTTTCCGGCACCATCAATCCAAACAACAAAGACACCCTCATTCACCTTGCAGAATGCATGCTCATCAACCTAGATGAATTGGAAAATTTAAACCGTACTGAAATCGGTTCCCTAAAAGAACTCATCACCAAAACCCATATCAGAATGAGAAAAGCCTACGGCCATAACAACGAAAATATGCCTCGTCGCGCCAGCTTCGCAGGCAGTGTAAACACCGCCCAATTTCTGAACGATACCACCGGCTCACGCCGTTTCCTATGCTTCGAGCTTGAACATATCGAGTACCAACACGAAATCGATATTAACCTGTGCTACGCACAGGCTTTCAAGCTTTATGAATCTGGCTTCCGCCATTGGTTCAATCAAGAAGAAATCAAAGAAATCAACGCCAATAATGAACAATATCAGTTAAAAAGTCCTGAAGAAGAACTATTGCTTACATGGTTTGAACCCGCCACAAAAGAAACCGCAAAATATTTCCTTAATACAACGCAAATACTTCAAATACTCACAAGCCGGGCAAACATCAATATTACCGATGGTTCAGTTGTCAAATTAGGAAAAGCATTACGAAAACATAATTTCACTCGGGTAATGAAAAGCAATTCCTATGTCTATGCTGTAAACCTACTTGAATACGAGGAAGTTGACAGCAAAAACAAAGACAGTGGCGACCGTCCTAAAATGTCGTGCAATCAATCAGAAACTCCTTTCCGCTTTTCAAATTAATTTAGGGTGCATTTTGCACCCTTTTTCATTCTATTATTGAAGTAAGTAAAGTAAGTAACTTTTGGCAAAAGAAAACTTTTTATTTTTCATCAAAATATTTTTTGTTCATACCAAAGCTAAATACTGAAATCAAATATTTTTCACGGTTTAAATACTTCAATATTCTCTATTTTAATTAATTTTTTTTGTACTCAAAAAACAAAAAAAATATTATTCAGATTCTTACTTACTTTACTTACTTTTTTCAATTTTCATTATAAAACATTCCTTTGCTTTTTGTATTTTTACGAATTGTACATTATAAGTCTATGGCTCAAAATAAGAATGCTACCATCCGTTACAAGGCACTCGATAAGTGTTTCTCAAATCCTTATAAAAAATTTTATATTAATGATTTGAAGGATTATTGTGCTAATTTTCTTTCAGAACATAACGGCTATGAAACAACAGTTTCCCGCCGACAGATTTTTGATGATATAAATTTCATGAAAAGTGAAGCAGGTTATGAAGCACCAATCGAAAGTATGAAAGATGGTCGGAAAGTATTTTACAGATATTCGGATCCTGCATTTTCTATACTTAAATCGCCAATCAACCCAGCTGAAATGGAAACTCTTCAAGTAGCCCTAGAAACGCTTAGTAGAATGAATAATATCCCCGGTTTTGATTGGGTAAATTCCATGCAGACAAAACTCCAGTCTGGGATCAATACTGGAAAGCAATCACAACAGATTATCAGTTTCGAAGAGAATGAAAACTTAAAGGGTCTAATATTTCTTAATCCTCTTTACCAGTTTATACTAAATAAACAGTGTCTTCATATCACTTACAAAGGTTTTACCACAGAAAAGGAAAATATCTTTACAGTATCACCTTATTACTTGAAACAATACAACAATCGGTGGTTCCTCTTCGGACATAACCATAAGGAACAAAATATTCAAAATCTTGCTTTAGATAGAATCATTAAACTAGATTCTTGTAATACGAGTTTTGAAGAATGTTCTATAGATTTTAAGGAGTATTTCGAGGACATAGTAGGTGTCAGCAATGATCTCACAAAAGAGGTAATTCCTGTTAAAATCAGGCTGAGTGATAATATTGTTCCCTATATTGTATCTAAACCAGTTCATGAATCACAGTATGTTAAAGAAAATATATTACATCTAAAAGTAAAACTGAACTATGAATTAGAGTCCTTAATTCTTTCCTTTGGTGAAAAAATGACTGTGCTAGAACCCACTGAATTGGTGGATATTATAAAAAAAAGAGCAAATAATTTAAAAATAAATTACGAATGCACTTCCTCTGCACAGTAACGTAATATCATTGCACCAACAAAAGAACAACATGATGCAAAATTCATTTTCCAAACCTTCAATTTCTTATGCAAACTGGTTCGAATCTTTAGAAGAAGTACACGAGTATATCCAAAGTTGTACAGCAGGTATGGAGGTTATTAATCCGGAAACAATATTTATGGATCAATCAGGTCAAGTCAAATTTGTGGAAAGCATGGCATTCATTGATCTTACAGCTTTAATCAAGCATGAGTTTATCATCAACGTAAACAACGGTATCTATGCGGTGGAAGAAACTAAAAAATCGGTAATATTATTCCATGAGTATTGCCGCTGGGGGCATTTCGAAGAATTCAAAAATGAACTTAAAAAACCGTGGAAATCAAGTGATTATTTGAAGGGGTTTTTGTGTGCAGTTTATGGAGATCAAGTCCAAATTGTACGATACTTTATGGAACATAATTTATTTCCAATAACTTGGCTCTATCAATCACCCTTATACGAATGTGTAAAAAAGAATTCAGTCAATTCTTTCCGCTATTTATCTAAACATTTTGAACCTGGTGAACAGCTGCTTCCTTATATTTTGGAAAATGATGCTTTGGAAATTCTAAAAATAATTTTGGATACTCCTGATCTGAAAATGAAAATGATGAAAATTTCTCAAAAGGACTATTTTCGGATCCAGAGAGATATGACCAAATCACGGTTTGAAAATCCCACTATGAAACTTTTCAAAGAAAGTCTCTTTAGTGCACTTATAGTACACAATTAAATTCTTATTTTGCATGACAATACAAACACAAATGAACCTACAAACAACCCTTACACTTCCCGGAAATACATTTACTTTCCCGTGGAACAAACTGAAACTTCCAAAATTTTCCTGGCCTGCACCAGCGAAGAAAAAAAAGCGAAAGTTGAAAAAGTAATAGATTTTAAAATAATACTCCCATCGATCCCATTAAAAAATTAAAAGTAATTTACACTTTATATGTACAATAAATCTAAAAGCCTCGAATTCAAAAACTTCAGAAAATTTGCCGATTTTCCAGCAATTGAATTCGGAGATATCACATTTCTAGTTGGCAAAAATAATTCTGGTAAATCTACTTTCGTAAAATCAGCAATGTTGGTTTTTAATTATCTTAAAGGTCAGGATTTGAGAACTATTGACTTTACTTCCTATGGCAGTGAAGCCCTTAATATTGTTTCTTACGAAAGAGCACTCCATAAGTCGAATCTGATTAATCAACAAAATGAAATTCAAATAGGCATTACCATACACGACTATCTTTTCGATATAAGATTCACAAGCCATAAAGAACCTTCTAAAGCCACTATCCTTGATTTAAAATGTTCCTTTTGGGGAAATACAACATTGTATATTGATCCAATAGCTCGTACAATAAAATTGGAAGAGGGATCATCTACGGTTGTTGCAACATTTGGTGATGCAAAAGAAGATGCGGCTATAAAGGAAATTGCTAAACTTAACGAAGATTTGGCTTTAATTCAAGATAAGTTATCTCCTGAATATATTGAAATTAATACAGCGATACATAAACTATCGGCAACATTATCAATTGATCAGAAAAACGAAGGATGGAGCATTGAGTTCGATTATAAATCTGATAATATTCTAGAAGTACTTACTGGATTAACCAACCTTATTGCTTCTATGCCTATGCCGAATTCTTATTTATATGAATTTAATATCAATAATAGATTAGAAGAGGAAAATGAAGAAATTAGTTATAGTCTAGTAGCAGAGCCTTCACCAGGTGAAATGTATCATTATGATTCCAACAGTGATAATTGGATTATCCGTTTAGCAATGGAACAAAAAAATATTGCTGCAATTCAATCACTTTATAAACAGAAGAATGCAATTATGCAGTTCCTAACGGGAATTAAAAAAGTAGTTACAACTTCTGAAATCGTTTATTTACCTGCATCCTTAAACAAACAGTCTGCTTTATTTCTAATTCGTGATGAGAAAAATCCATTGGCGCAAACGATTCATGAATATTCTAAATTGCTTATAGATGACGAATCCATAATTCATTATTTTATAAAACATTGGCTAAAAGAGTTTGAAATAGGTGAGGATTTTAAGATTGAACTCATTCAAGGTGAAGCATATACTCTTGAAATATTGCAAGATGGAATTTGGATTTCTTTAGCTGATAAAGGCATGGGAGCAATTCAAGCTACACTACTTATTTTACGTCTGGCATCTCTTATCCATTCACAAATTAAAGAAAAGAATGGATTATTATACATTGCTCCATCAGATGGTAAAAACTATATCGTGGTACTAGAGGAACCGGAATTGAATCTACATCCTGCTTTACAGAGCAAATTGTGTGATTTATTTTTTGAGGTAAATTTAGAATATCAGATTGAATTCATCATTGAAACCCACTCTGAATATATGATTCGCAAATCCCAGCTCATTACAGCACAAAATAACTTTGAATCACCTATCGGAGAATTAGATAATCTTCCATTCAGCACTTTATACTTTCCATCTGAAGACGGTGCTAAAGTATACTCTATGGAATATCGTAAGGACGGAAAATTCAAAAATGAATTTGGTCCCGGATTTTTCGATGAATCAACTAACCTAGCTTTTGAATTGTTGTAATTATGACGGCATATTTTGATATAGAAAACCTAGAATCACTTTTATCTCAACCAAAAGATGATTTTTTCTCAGACTGTAGAAAACTAATAAAAAAGCATCTTGATTTATCATTCAATTTTAGTAAAGAAGAATTGAAAAAATCTGAAGCTTTAATGCAGTTAGCAAAAGATCTTACTGAAGGTATTGGCGATAAGAAAATAAAATACATACCAGAAAAATTCCCTACAAGAAATTTGAAATCAAATACTCATAAAGATTTTTCAATTGATGAATTACTCTCCGTATATTTTATAAATGACGATAGTTTAGATAAACTTAAATACAAAGAAGACTTACTTATTGCTGATGTAGGAGAAGAATTGGAAATGTTCAATCTGCTATTTCTTAATAACAAAGATTATAAATTTGAAAAAAAATTGCGTATTGGCTCACAATTTACAAGTTGGTCCGATCTAAAAAATTTTCATTCTCCATTTATTGATTTGATCATCGTCGACAATTTTATATTAAGTGATTCAAGTTTATTTGAAACCAACTTAAAAGGAATTATCGAAAATACCTTAAGTGAAAATGTGAGAAAAAAAATTAACATTATTATTTTCCTTAAGAAAGATCAAGAAAATGTCCCTTTCTCTGAATTAAAAACAAAGCTAAAATCTTTGGTAGAAACTAAATACAAAGATTCACCTAATATTACTATTATTAAGCATTATGTTGAACATGACAGAACTATACTTAAGAATTTTGTAAGAATATATTCAGGCGATACATTCAACTATTTCCTATCCAATGGTCAAAAGAACACGAAGGGTAAGGAAATTCATTTTACAAGTATTGCAGACCGCGAAAACTATAATCTATATTTGGAAATAATTAATGATTTACAAAAAATTATTGATGGTTCTGCAAGTAAAGATATTTTAGGAGATAAAGAATCTAGATTTTTAAATTTCCCCTAACCAGTGCACAACCATCGCACAAGTAATTCATAATTTTACAACATTAAAACTAATATACATTACAAAATGTCCCAAAACCGACCTAATATAGCATTCATCTTCGATATCACCAATAAAGTTCTTTGGAATACTTTCAAAAAGAATGAAATTGGTGATGTTCTCCTGCCCTTCGTCGTGCTCCGCAGAATCGACTCTATCCTTAAAGATAAAAACGAAGCGGTGAGAGATGCCTACGAAAAGTTTAAAGGCAAAGTCGCTGATGATAAATTGGAGCCGATTCTCAAAAAAGCAGCTGGGAATTTAAATTTCTACAACACTTCCAAGCATACCCTTGATTCTCTAACCGAATCTACTAAAACTATCGAAATAGATTTTCATAACTATATCAACGGTTTCAATCCGGTAGTAACAGAAATCTTGGAAAATTTCCAGTTCGAAAAAGTGATTGGTCGATTAACCAAAAACAAGCTTCTTTACGAAATGGTAAAAGCCATTTCAAATGTTGATTTGTCATTGGCAAAATATGATAACCATCAAATGGGTTATGTTTTCGAAGAACTAATCAGGATTTCCAATGAACAGTCCAATGAAACTGCGGGAGAGCACTTTACTCCACGCGATGTAATCGAACTCATGTACAAAGTAATTTTTTCTACTAAGAAAGAAGAGCTTTCCCAGTCAGGAATAATCCGTACTATTTACGATCCAACTATGGGAACCGGAGGTATGGTAAATTTGGCTAAAAATTATATCATCGACGAACTTGTTACTGGTGATGCTAAACCTACTATTTTTACCTACGGTCAAGAAATTAATGAACAATCTTACGCAATTGCTAAGGCAGAAGCTTTAATTACTGGTGGTGATGTTGACAATATCAAACATGGTAACACATTAACCAACGATCAGTTCCCTGATAAGAAATTTCATTTCCAGTTGGCTAATCCTCCTTATGGCGTTACCTGGGCAAAAGATTATGATTTTGTTGTTAATGAAAGCTTGAATCCTGCGGGCAGATTCTACAACGGATTGCCTTCTAAAAGTGATGGTCAGTTGCTTTTCCTTCAACACATGATTTCCAAAATGGAGCCTTCTGGGGGTAAAATTGCTGTAGTTACCAATGGTTCTCCTTTGTTTTCAGGAAGTGCTGGTAGTGGTGAAAGCGATATCAGAAAATATATCATTTCCAGTGATTTATTAGATTGTATTGTGGCATTGCCAAAAGACATGTTCTTCAACACAGGTATCGGTACCTACATTTGGTTCTTAGATAATAACAAACCCGCTCACCGTCGTGGTAAAGTACAACTCATCAACGCATCCGACGTGGAAGACCGTAGAAATGGAAAAGAAGGCTTTGCGGTAAGCAATAAACGCAGTTTAGGTAATAAACGAAACGATATTCTGGAACATCATATTGCAGAAGTAGTAAAATTGTACACTTCATTTGAGGAAAATAAATATTCCAAAATATACGATAACGAATTCTTCGGATTCTTCAATGTTACTGTCGATCAACCGGAATATAAAAACGATAAGATTGTTACCGATAAAAATGGTGCTCCCAAAGCAGATTCAAAAAAACGAAGTACAGAAAGAATACCTCTGACAACGAAAATCGCGGATTATTTTGAAGAGAATATAAAGCCGCATGTTCCCGATGTGTTAGATCCCGATCCTAATAAAATAAGGATTGGTTACGAAATCAATTTCTCCAAATATTTTTATGAGTATGTCCCATTGCGTCCATCTAAAGAAATCCAAGCAGAAATCGAAGCGCTGGAATTTGGTACAGATGGTGAAAAAGGTATTTCTAGTTTAATTAAAGAATTGTTTGTTTAAATGATAAATTCTATAATGTATAAAAATTCAGGTTTAGAGTGGTTTGGAAATATCCCTGCGCATTGGGATGTTATGCCAATGAAATTTTTAGTAGAAAAAATTTTTTCCGGTGGTACACCTACAACTACCAATACTGATTATTGGACAGATGATTCAGATAGTATTAATTGGGTTTCTATTTCAGATATTTCGAAAAGCAATGGCTATCTAACAGAAACCTCAAAGAAAATTTCAAAAAAGGGATTGGTTAGCAAAAATTTGGAGATAATTCCGAAAGGCACTTTATTACTCTCAATCTTTGCTTCCTTAGGAAAAACGACAACTTTAGGAATTGATGCAACTGTTAATCAGGCAATTATTGGTTTGTTACCCAATAATAAATTGCACCAGAAATTCCTTCAATATCTTTTTGAAGATTGCGAAAGATATATTAATTATTTCTCTTCTGCGAATACTCAAGAAAATCTTAATTTAACTAAAATAAAGGACTTAATTTTCCCTGTCCCCCCTATCTCCGAGCAAACCAAAATCGCCAATTTCCTCGACCAAAAAACCGCCCAGATTGATGATATCATTACAAAAAAAGAAAAATTGCTTCTTCTCCTAGAAGAAAAGAAAAAAGCAGTTATTAATGAAGCCGTTACCAAAGGTCTGAATCCCAACGCCAAAATGAAAGATTCTGGCATCAAATGGATCGGCGAAATCCCGGAAAATTGGGAGGTGAAGAAATTGAAGTATCTACTAGATTTCATTGAGTCAGGTTGTAGTGTTAATGCCGTTGATAATCCAATTGAAAATAATTCAGAATACGGTGTTTTAAAAACTAGTTGCGTCTATAATTACTATTTTGAACCTAACGAGAATAAAAAAATACTCCCAGAAGAATATTCAAGAGTTAAATGTCCTGTAAAAAAGAATACAATCATTGTAAGTCGAATGAATACACCAGAATTAGTTGGCGCATCCGGGTATGTTGAAGAATCTAATAATAATCTTTTTCTTCCAGATAGGTTATGGCAATTAAATTTTTCTCAACAATTTGAAAAAGCTGTGAAGTTTATTTCTGTTGTTTTATCATCAAATATTTACAGAAACTTATATTCAAGGATTTCTACGGGAAGTAGTCCAAGTATGCAAAATATTTCTCAAATTTCATTTGCTGATATTGAAATTATTCTACCGCCACAAGATGAAATTAATCAGATTTTACACAAAATTGAAATTTTTAATTTTAAAGTAGAGGAGATAAAGACTAGATTATCATTACAAATCGAAAAACTAAAAGAATACCGCCAATCCCTCATTTCCGAAGCAGTAACAGGCAAGATTGATGTAAAAAACTATAATTAAAAAACCAAATGGCAGACGGAACCAAAGAATCTCATTTTGAAAACGATGTAGTAAAATCACTCGTTACCCAAAGTAATTATACTCAGAAAGACCCTTCTGTGTACGATAAAGAATTATGCCTTATTCCCGAGGATATCATTGCTTTTGTAAAAGATACTCAGGAAGATGCTTACAAAAAGTTGCAGGATCAGTATGGCCTTGCTACAGATCGTAAAATTGTAGAGAATGTTGCAAAGTCTATTGCAGCCAATAAAACCGTTCAGGTTCTTCGTGAGGGCGCTCTCAAAGACCGAGGCGTGAAACTCTTATTAGCATTCTTCAAACCTAATCATAACCGTACGCCAGAGCATTTTGAGAAATATTCTAAAAATCGTCTAACAGTAATTCGTCAGCTCAAATATTCTACTCAAAATGAAAACTCATTAGATATTGTCCTTTTTATCAACGGTATTCCGGTGGTTACTATGGAGCTCAAAAATGCACTTACTGGCCAATACCTTGCACAAGCTATCGCACAATACCAAAACGATAGAGATTCTCGTGAGAAGCTTTTTGAGTTTCAGCGTTGCCTTGTCCATTTTGCGGTAAGTACCGAAAGTGTTGCAATGACTACACATCTTCAAGACAAAAAGACTTTCTTCCTACCTTTTAATCAAGATTTGATAAACAATAATCCTGATGGTTTTGCTACTTCTTTTCTCTGGGAAGATGTTCTTACTCGTGATTCCTTATTGGATTTGGTTCAAAATTTTGTTAATATTCAAGAAAACGAAGAAAAATTCTATAATCATAACACTGGAAAACTTGAAGCAAAAAAATCAAAAGTCCTAATAGTTCCTCGCTACCACCAAAGAAGAGCTGTGAATAAACTCCTAGAAGATGTTAAGGATAAAGGGGTTGGTCAGAAATACCTTATTCAGCATTCTGCTGGTTCCGGCAAATCGAATACGATTTCTTGGTTAGCACACCGTCTTTCCGATCTATACCAAAATCCCGATGATGCAAAATCAATGTTTGATACCACCATTGTTGTTACGGACCGTCGAGTATTGGATAAACAAATTCAAAACAACATTCGTCAATTTGAGCAGGTTCCTGGAGCTGTTGCATATATCGATGAAAACAAAACTGCACAGGATTTAAGAAATTCTATTGAAAATGGAAGTAGAATTATTGTAACTACACTTCAGAAATTTCCTGTAATTTCAGATTCTGTTTCACATTTTAGCGATCGTAGTTTTGCGGTGATTATTGATGAAGCGCATTCATCTCAAGCTGGTGAATCAGCTCGACATCTGCGTAAAGCACTTTCTTTGGAAGAAGCGGAAGATGCAGATGCAGAAGAAAAAAGCATTGATGAACTTATCGAAGATGAAATTACAAGCAAAGGAAATCAAAAAAACATTTCATTTTTTGCCTTTACTGCAACTCCGAAATCTAAGACAATCGAAATTTTTGGTACGGTTCAATCTGATGGTTCCAAAAAAGTCTTCGATATATATTCGATGGAACAAGCGATAAAAGAAGGTTTCATTTTGGATGTTCTGAAAAACTATACTTCATGGAAGAGATATTACAAATTAGTAAAACGCTCAGAAGTTGAAGACAAAGAATACGAAAAGAAAAAAACAGTTCGTCTGCTTTCCAATTATGTGGATTTGCAGGATCATGCAATTGAGAAAAAAACCCGCATAATGTTAGAGCATTTCGTTTCTCAAACTCAAAATGAAATACAAGGTACAGCACGAGCGATGCTAGTTACTCGCAGTCGTCTCCATGCAGTTCGATATAAACGAAAGTTTGATGAGATCATGCGTGAAATGAATTTACCGTATGAAGCGCTGGTTGCTTTCAGTGGTACAGTAAATGATGCTGACAACGGAACTGAAAACACTTCTGCTTCCATGAACGGTTTGGAAGGTAAAATCTCCATTCCCGAAGCTCTAAAGCTTCCTAAGTACCGCATTTTAATTGTTGCAAATATGTATCAAACAGGTTTTGACGAACCTTTGTTGCATACCATGTTTGTTGATAAGAAATTGGGAGGAACCAGTACTGTTCAGACTCTTAGTCGCCTAAACCGTACCAAAAAAGGAAAAGATTCTACAATGGTCTTAGATTTTGTAAATGATACTGAGAAAATCCAGAAGGATTTCCAAGCTTATTACGGCTCAAATATGATGGAGCTTGAAGACCAAACAGATCAGAACTCAGTGTATGATGTTCTCAACAAAATCGAATCAACTGGCATTATTTTTCAGAATGAATTAGAAGCTTTTGCTGAAATTTTCTTTCGCCAAGGCGACAATAAGCACCTGCTGCAACCAATATTAAACGAAATTGTAAACAGATATAAGACTTTGTCTGAAGAAGAGCAAGTTGATTTCAAATCATTTGCAAATGATTTTATTCGCCTTTATCGCTTCCTATCACAAATCATTACGTTTACCGATGTGGATCTAGAGAAAAATTATGTTTTACTCTCTGCTCTGTACAAAAAATTGCCTTATAAGGGGACAACACTTCCTTGGGGGGTTTTAGAAGATATCGAACTAGATAGTTATAAATTACAACACCAATTTACGACTGACTTACCTTTAGAATCCGCTGATAAAAGTATGTCCGGACAAAAGCCTGCTGGGGCTGCACAACCAACTGAAGATGAAAAAGAACTTCTTACAAATATCATTAAAGTTTTAAATGAAACATTTGGTGTTGATTTGAAAGATGAAGACAAAGTAGACTTCTTTAAAATGAAAGACAATGTTTATAGCAACGAAGAATTAATGTCGTTTTTCAACAAGAACAATTCTAAAGCAAACATCCAAGATAAATTTAACGCTACAATCGACGATGAACTTTTAAACTTCATCGATGGTAAATTAAATCTCTACAACAAACTTACAGACGACCGGGTAAACAAAGAATTCAAACGCCTTTGGTTTAATGAAATATATGACAAAATAGTAAGAAGAATTTAATTCTATCAAAATTTTTCAGTTTCTATATAAAGCAATTTTTATTATAAGTGTAATCTTAATAAATTTCTCATTCCAAGAATATAAAACTTGCAATCTATCAAATTCTATGATGCAGTGTAGGAATAGCAAAGAATAAGGATTGCTTGCATGGTTAAACATCTTATATAAATTGTTAAAAACGCATAAAGCTTTGAACGTAAAGTAAAAAGTCTTTATTAGTATTGTCAATCATTTATTGTATATCCATTGTCAGAAAAAATAAAAATTGTAATTTAGAATACAAATAATATAATGATCTATGCAGTTATATTGCACAAGTCATAATTACTTTTACAAAAAAAAACACAAATGTCATTTTTCAATTTCTTACTTACAAAAAAAAATATAGATCTTAATTCACTTCGTAATATTAGAGAACTTCGTCTTACTGATGAAGAATTTAATCAATTATGTGCGAGTATTAAAGAAAAAAACAAACTATTTTCTTTGGATCCTCGTGATGCAACTCTATATTACGCATTTTGGTGGCAAAAACAGTATAACGGCGGTAAGCCATCAAAAGAAGGTATTTTTGCATCTCTAGAAATGCCATATAGTAATTTTGATTGCCAAGATTTTTACAAACACGCTAAAAAAGGTGCAGTACAATTAGGAGTAAAGTGGATTAAAAAACAGTCAACTTTATTTTTTAGAACGCTTCTCATACAAGGTGGTTTACCAGTAAGACATATTACTTCTAATTACAATTCTTATTATCGATTTCTGTCAAGAATATTAGAAATGAATCCTGAGTCTATTGAAGATTTCATTTATGATCCTGATATTACCAAAATTTTACCTCCTTCTTCAAGAAATGAAGTGATTTATGAAAGTTGTTTAGAAATTGTAAAGGCAATTTGGAACGATGATCCTTCATTTTCTGGCATCTTTGAACAGGAAGAAAGTCTCAGCCAAATTTTCACAAATTTGCGTACAAAAAAAAGAAGAATAGGTAATGTTGCAAGAAAAAATATAATTAAAAGCTATTGGCTTCTTAACACAAATGCCGATAAATATTCAATAAGCCTCTCATTAAAAATTCCAAATGTAATAGATAAAGAAACATTTTTAGGATTATTTCCTGATCTTGACCAAAATCAGCTTTCAAAACGATATTCTTTTTTTATAAATGAGAATTTAATCTGTGACTTTGTTGAAAATATAGGAGGGAATTTTAATTCATATTGGCATACTTCTACAATTTTATGGGATACTTCAGAGGTTTTTCCAGAAGCATATCTTACCGATAATACGGGTAAGAAATTCGTTAATGCAACTATTATTAATACCGTACCTTCTATGTCTTACCCAATGTTATGGGGTAATATTGCACAGGACGAATGGGCATTGGAAAAATCAAATTGTACGAAAGCTGATAGAGGTTTAGTGCTCTTTAATGACAATTATAGTACAAATGATTTTAAATTAGCTAATATTAATTCTATTGATTTCAAACTAGCATTTTTTGAAGAAGAAATAGTTTTAAAGTCAGTTGGGGAAGACTTGGTTTTTAAAACAAGTCAACCAATAATGGACTTTTCACTTTTTTGCAGTAAGCCAGATTGGCTAATGAAATCAAACATATCTGTAACGAGGGGTGATTTAAAAGTTTATGTCTTTGATGAAAATGGAAATTCAGGTTTACCCGATAAAATAGAATTTAGAAAACCCGGTAAAGATTGGTCGGTATTTACCAATATCCTTCCGATAGGTCTAGTGGAACTTAAAATTACAAAGAATAATATTTCTGAGCTTACACATATATACAATATAGGTATGCTTGATCTGACTGTTTTAGATTCAAATTATAATGCTGCAGAACTTGTATTTAATAATCTGAATTTCAATATTTCCATTAATGAATCATCATTATATCACTGTTCTGTTTCTCAAAATAGAAGGATTTCCTTAGAATTACAAAATAATAGAAATTATCCCAAATCAATCAAAGCTAGTATTAAGTTGATTGGTGATAGGAGAGCACTGCTTACTGAAATATCATCACCTTTTAAGGGGCTCGAATTACTTGATAAAGAAGGTGCAGTAGTCACTGATAAGTCAAATTTGTTGCTAAATAATCTATTAGGTTTACGAATCTTAAATAATAAAGATTCTAAAATCTTTATTAGGATGTTTAATAAGAATCATAACGAGATTAAAATTATTAGAGAATGCCATGCAGGTTCTGTTCCAGTGAATTCTTTTTTAGATGATTTTAAAAAATTGTTTATGCTTACAGATGCATTAATACCGGATTCCTCAGTTCAATTTCAATTCTGTTCCGAAAGTATTAATAGTTCATTTCGAACAGTAAAAGAATTCTCGATTAAAAGGTACGGTAATGCTATTGGATCAACTTTTATTGATGAAAAATGCCATATTTCACTCACTACGCCATCTCAAAACTCTTTGTTTGCAATACCATTAGATTGCCCGGTTAATAAAGTCAATTTAATTCCGTTGACACAAACTAGCGAGAATGAGTTTGTTTTTGATAATCCCACCTCGGAGACAAACAATTATATTTTGTTTTCTAGTATGGACAATGAAAATGAGAGAACAGTGCCTCTATTCATTTCAACTGATATAGATAATGTAGAAACAGATGATGACGACCGACTTAAACGTGTTGAAATGTATAAAAATCTATTATTAACTGAAAATTGTACTGGTGAAAACTGGATGAAATTCATAACTTATTTCTTCATCTGCAAAACGCATGATTTACCTTATTCCACATTTGATATTCTAAAAACAGTTGCAGTTTCACCCGAGATCGCAGCAAAATCTTTTTTTGTATTACGAAAATATAATCAAGACGATGAGTTTTTATATCGCACTTTTGTTGACTTTGAGAATGACCTCGGTTTTTGTTTTTATTGGATTTCCAAAATAACCTGGAGAAATGCTTTGGAATGGGCAGATTTTTGTAAGGATTTAATAGAAGATTTAGGTAATTTTCTTAGCAATAACGAACCTTCGGATAATTTCATAAAATTACCAATGTTTCATTTTATGGATTTAAAAATACAGTCATTAAATTTTGCAGTAGGTTCTCAAATACAAAATTTAAGAATGGCTCTAGGAGAAAGAATTCTAAATGAAATTCCCGTTGAATGCCCTAAAGTTAATGATGTCAACAAAAATATACTTAGGGTAACGACTGATAATGCTCGCGTAAAAATTCTGTTAAAAACACCTGTAGCAGTCGCACAATCTATCTTACATAAAGAAACAGATATTTGGAATAATACACATCTTGGTGATACAGTTCGTCGAAATATGAAATATGCTTACGAACTAAATCCTGAATGGTTTTCTAGAGCCCTTTTATATAGTTTAAATCACGTCAATTAACTAACACATTATGAATTTTAATAACTTTTATAGTAAAACTGAAAATCGTTTAAAGGATTCCATTAATTCACTTTGGGCCACAGGAGATGCTACGATGCAACGGTATTTCACTTATTTATTCGAAAATGAGCCCTTACTTTCAGAACCTGTATTTCAAAATACATTCCCGTGGGAACCATCATCTAAAAAGATGATGGATCTGCATGATATATTTGATAAAAATTTCATTAATGCTCTTGATCAAGTTAAAAATGAAGACTTTAGATTTCCCAAAGATAGAAATCCATACAAACATCAGGTAAAAAGCTGGAAAACTTTGCTATCAGAAAATAAGTCAATCGCAGTTACCACCGGAACTGGATCGGGTAAGACAGAATGTTTTATGTTACCAGTATTACATGATTTATATGAAAATTGTAGAAATCAGGAAGGTGTTAACGCCATTTTTCTCTATCCTTTAAATGCACTTATTGGTAGTCAAAAAAAAAGAATTCACGCATGGTGCGAAGCAATTGGGGGAGTAAGATACGCAGTTTATAATGGCAATACGGACGAAAATGGACCCAATTCCAAAGCTACTTCTGCTATACCGGAGTTAATCTATAGGGATCAGATTAGACACAGTCCTCCTCAAATATTGTTTACGAACCCAACAATGTTGGAATATATCCTAATCAGAAAAAAAGATACTCCTTTATTACAAAATTCTGAGGGTAAATTAAGATGGATTTTATTGGATGAAGCTCATACATTGACAGGGTCTTCTGCTTCTGAAATGGCTTTACTAATTAGAAGAGTAGTTGATGCTTTTAAGACAGATATTAATAATATAAGATTTGCAATTACTTCTGCTACCGTAGGAAAAGGCAATGATCAATACTTGAAAAAATTTATGTCCGATTTATGTGGCATTGATGAAAGTAAAGTTGTAATTATTACAGGAGAACGTGTTTTAAATGATTATAATGAATCTCAACTAAAAGATATTACTTTAAATAAAAATGTAATAGATAAACTAAGGAAGGATTTTCTTGAGAGAAATGCTTTTAAATTACAGGATTTTAAACCTTATTTTCAGCCAAATAACGAAAATAAATATTTAGAAATGATAGATAAAATGGCGGAAAATGAAATTCTTCCTGTTAGAGGTCATTTTTTTAGTCGTGGCATAGGGGGTGTTTTTGTTTGTACAAATCCGGATTGTAATATTCATGGCGAAAACAAACCAAAATCTGTCTTAGGTTCAATGCATACAATCGCATCAAAAAACTGTGATTGTGGTTGGCCTATACTTGAATTAATTGCTTGTAAATCATGTGGAAACTACATGATGGAAGGTGAGCTTAAAAAATTAGCAAATAAAGGTTTTTTCATAAGTCAACCGTCAAAAGATTCGCAAAATGCATTTGATATAGAAAGCGATGATGAAGAGAATAGTTCTAATACAGATGTTGGTGAAGGAAGTAAAGTCCTTGTAATTAGGAATAGATCTAATCAACGGTTATCAGCAACTGATTGGCGACCAGTTGGTTTTGATAAAGATGGTAAATTAAATGAAAATGATTCACATTTGATTTCTTATACTGCTATGGATCCAAATTGTCCATTTTGTTCCGAAGGCGCAGGCAATTCGATACATTTCCGAATTTCCTCAGCTTTCACAAATAGAATTTTATCAGATATAATTCTTGAAGAGACTCCCAAAGACAAAGCATCTTCAAGTAAGATGTTATGGAATGGCAGAAAATATATATCTTTTACGGATAGCAGACAGGGTACTGCTAAAATATCTGCATTAATCAATATCGATAACGAGAAGAACTGGTTGCGATCTGTGGTTTATCACTCCCTTTGTGAAAAAGCTAAGAATAACTCAATGGCTCCCGAAACTAAGGGAAATGAATTTTCATTGCAACAGCTAGAAAATGAATTAGCAAATGCCCCTAATGATTTCTTAAGAAAATTAATAGAGGACCAAATTGCTACAAAAAAAGCTCAAAGTCAAAACGGCGGCAAATCAACTAAAATAAGACTTTCCTGGGAAAATTTGTTTGAGATTATTAAGAAAAGAAGTGATCTACAGACTTTATTCAATAATAATATTAATGATAATTTTAGTGAAAAATGGAAAAGTTATTTGGAGGCGATGTTTTTCGATCAATTCGCTCGTAGACTTCCGCGGGAACGTTCTTTAGAAAATTTAGGAATGGTTAACTTGGTTTATCCCAGCTTAGAAAAATCCTTTTTGCCCGATAGTGCTAAAAGATTACAGATTAAACAAGAAGAATGGAGAGATCTGCTTAAGATTGCTGCAGATTATATTATCCGCATGAAATTCCATTTTATAGTTCCTCCTGATATTTGGTCCTATTCAAATTCCTTTTTAAAGAGTATTCCAATTTCAAAAGAGGATTGGCCAACTTTTGATAAAAATAAAATCAAACCCAATCGTTTAGCATTATTAATTTGTGCTGGGTTGGATATTACTGATCCGACTGATGTAACAGAGCAGAAAGAAGATGAGATTAATGAATTGCTACTGGACTTGTGGAAAGAGATATCTTCAAAAATTCTAACCAATGACAATGGTGTTTACAAACTAGATCTTTATAATAAAACTGAGTTCGAATTAGCAGAGAAGCTTTATCTATGCCCTGTTAAACAAAGGCTTATTGATAAAGTTTTTAAGAATTATTCACCATGGATTACCGGCAGACTGTCGATAAATAACATTCAGCATTTTAAAGTTAGTCAGGAAATAACTTTTCCAGTATTTCCATATCCTTTTAACTTAAATGATCGAAATGAAATTGATCATCAACAAACTAAAGAATGGATTGAAGAAAACTCTGCTGCCTTAAGAGAAAAAGGCATTTGGAATGATCTTCATGAAAGAGTAATTGATATTAAACCATTATTCCTAGCTGGTGAACATTCTGCTCAGCAAAACGATAAAAGGTTGAAAGAATTAGAGAATAAATTTGAAAATGGAGAGTTAAATGTCCTTAATTGTTCTACTACTATGGAAATGGGTGTTGACATAGGAGGTATTTCTGCTGTTCTCATGAATAATGTCCCGCCTGGACCTGCTAACTATTTACAAAGGACAGGCCGTGCTGGACGTAGAGGTGAGACAAAATCACTGGCTCTTACTATTTGCGCACCGAATCCACTCGGAGCAAATGCCTTTAATAATCCAACCTGGGCTCTAGATCATAAAATTGCTCCTCCAATGCTTTCGTTTAACAGCCCTGCAGTAATTATCCGTCACATTAATGCTTTTTTCTTAGGTAAATTTATTCAGTCGGATGAAGTACAGGGAATTAATACTAACGAAAAAATTGAAGAGTTTTTCCTTGTTGAAAATTCATTGGGACTCCAATTCTCCAATTGGTTATTAGCGTTGAATAGTAACCAATATTCTAAAGAGCTACAAGCTATTGTTAAAGGTACTTCTTTGGAAAATAGACGCAATTCTACCTATATAGACAAAGTAATCTTTAATTTTGAAAAAATTAGAAATAAAGTAATTCAAAAAATTGAAAATTATAACAATTCTTTGAAAACATTAGCAGAAAAATTTGGAGAAAATAGTCCGGAATATAAAGCAGTAAATTTCCAGAAAAATCAGTTTAAGGACAAAAACGTATTAAGTTATTTTGCAGAGGATGGTTTTGTTCCTAGTGCTGGAATACCGACGGGAATTGTTGATATGGATTTGACAACCATAGAAAATCTACAACGAAATGGAAATTCTAGAAAGACAAATCCATCATTTCATATTACCCGTGCTTTATCAGAATTTGCACCGGGTAATCAAATTGTTTTAGATGGTTGGAGTTATACTTCTGGTGGAATAATTACCAAGAATCTTTATGGTGATCAATCTAGAAAAGACATTGTTCAGTCTTGCAAAAAATGTGGGTTCCAACGCATTGTTGGTAACAGCGAAGAAAATAAGCTAGATGCTGATTGCCCACATTGCGGAGAACAGAAATTTATGGGTATTAATTTTTCGAATGCAGAAAGCGGCAAATTTACTGAATTGATAGAACCGGTTGGTTTTGCTGTTGATATAAGAGAATCGAAATCAAGAAAGATTAATGAATCATCAAATAGTAGCTATATTGAACCTTTGCTGATGAATGTCCGTCCTTGGACAACAGATGATAATTCTTTAATTGAGATTCGCGAAAGTGATAATAATGCAGAAATTTTGTACTACAATAAGGGAAGAGGTGATGGATTCGCAGTTTGTCTAAATTGTGGAAGAACGGAGTTTACTGCTGAAAAATTAGAAAATCATACAAGGTTACGAGGAGGAAAAAATGAGAATGATTCTAAATTATGTGAAGGAAATCAAAATGCATTTTCAATTCGACAAAATGTAATTCTTGGAGGTCGTTATCAGACTGATTTCTGTGAAATTAGATTGAAAAACAGTGAAAGCTTATATATAGATGATGAGTCATTACTATATTCACTTGGAGTAATTTTTACAAAAACTTTAGCAGAGTATTTAGCAATTGAAGAACAGGAATTAGGTTTTGGTATTAAAAAATATGATAAGTATCAAACTATTTTTATTTTTGATACTGCTAGAGGTGGTGCTGGTTACGCTTCACAATTCGCATTTCATTCGGAATCGATTCTTAAAATAGCTCTTTCAAAATTGAAAAATTGTGATTGTCAAAATGCATGTACTAAATGTCTAATAGACCGTAACTCTAATAATCATGTAAATAAATTAGATCGTGTGCCTGCAAGAGACTGGATTATATCCGCCTTGGATCAAACAATTCCGACAGAATTAACAGATGCTTTTCCAGGGATTAAAAAAATTCTGGGGAATATTAAAGATGATATAAATAAACAGGTTTTTCGTAATGCTATTAACGAAATATGGTTTAATGTTGATGGCAATGTCAATCTTTGGGATATTGAAAATGCTCGTTTTATTTCTAATTTAAAAAGAAAGGCAAAAATTAATTTTATTTTAATTGAAAATCCAAAGTTTAAAAACGATCAGGATAAAATATCATATATTTCTGTAAAGAACTGGTCTTCAATTGTTAAAACAAGTAATGATATCCTTAGGCCGTTGAAAAGTGTCGCAATTATTAGATTAATAGATGGGACTATGTACGAATACTTTGCCGAAGAATTTTCAAATACTTTTGACGAAAATTGGGCTACAGTAACAAAAGGTAATTCCTTTAGACAGAAAATCGATAATTTGTCTTTATTTCAAGATATTCCAAACCCCAATTTTAACACTCCAATAAGAGAAGTTTTTTTCAATACAAGTAACATTATTAATTCAGATGAAATTGCAGATTTGCTTCTAAAAGGGTTACAAGTTAAAGGGTTAGATTTAAAAAACGAAATGGCAGGTAAATCTTTCGAGGTCTTATATTATGACCGCTATGTAAAATCAGCTTTTGCTGGAATCTTAGTTGTGCAGTTTTTAGATAAATTACGAGAAAAATTAAATTTTGACATAGAAAGTTTCACTGTTCTCACAACGTCATTTAAAGAAATTTCATCTCCGAAATTATTATTCCACAATTTTGAGTATTCAGAGGACCGAAATAGTTTTATTAAATCATATGCAAGTAATAACTTTAATATTCCTAATGTAAATGTAGAAGAGAAAAAAATACCACATTACAGATTTTTTGAATTTAAATCAGGGGACAGCAAAATAATAATAAGACCCGATGCAGGGGTAGAGCATGGCTGGTTTTCAAAGGATCACATCAGCTTTGATGAAATGTTTGATGTTGAAAAAATAAAAATAAAACGATCGGATTTAAATGATATTCTGTACACGGTTTCCGTTGAAAACTAAAAGTATTATTAAAAACAAATGACAGAAGAAAATTTATACCAAATCTATTCACCTGCTTCGGTAATAGGTTCGTTTAATAACGCACTGATAATTCCGCAAACGCTTAATCTAATATACTTAAAAGGTAGATATACTGCTGGTCAAGGTAAATCCTATGCAGGTTATTATTATGATCTTTTTTATTCAGAATCTGATACGACAAGTATTAGTGTGAAAATTTCCGGTATTCTTCGCTCTAAATTGATCAATGGTGAAGTCTATATTCTTAAAGGTTTTATTGAGAAAAGTATCCGAAATTCAAGCATAGATTTACGTTTTGCTGCTGAGGAAATTATACAACAAGAGGAAAGACAATTTTCCGAAGAAGATTTAAAAAGATATGACTTAATTCAGGCGAAACTATACAAAGGATCTCGTGATTTGGAAAACTTTATTCGTGAAAAAAAACTGCGTAACGAACCCATAAGAATTGCAAACATTTATGGACATTCCGCCATAGTCCAACATGATTTTAACGAAGGGTTAAATATCTCTTCAGGTGAATTCGATATCACCGATTTTACCTGCAATATCACTTCCGCAACTTCCATCCTTCAGAAACTGCAGGAACTGAAGCCAATGCAATTTGATATTATCGCATTAGTACGAGGCGGTGGGGACCGTCAAAGCTTTGATGTATTCGGTGATGTTGATCTTGCAAATGAATTTATAAACCTGAATAGCATTACGATAACTGCTCTTGGTCATACAGTTGATGAAAGTCTAATCGATAAACTAGCAGACCGTAGATTTCACGTTCCTCTCGATTACGGAGACGGCCTACACAAAATCATCGAAAAACTTAAAGAAGAAAAATCCAATTCTCGGGCAATACTAATTGAGGAAGTAAAAAAAGATGTTACCAAACAATTTGAAGAACAGGTGAAAACCCTAACAGAGCAACTTGGTAATAAAAATAAAGAATTTACAAAATTACAGGAAGATTCATCTAAGCAGATTTCAACCATTAATGAAAATACCCAAAAACAGGTAAAAAGTCAGTCTGAAGAGTTAGAAAAATACAAAACAGATATTGCAGCACTTCATGAAAAAAATCTGAAATCAGCAATTCAGTCAGAAACAGCTTCATTATCAGCAAAGGTTGATATGCTTTCACAAGAGAATAAATCTCTTAAAGTTACGCTTGCAAAGAAAAAATCTAACCTGGTTTATTATATCATATTGCTTGTAATAGGTATTATCATTGGCATCATAATAACAAAATTATAATATTAAAAGACTATTTAACCATTGCAAACATCATAATTTAAATGCAACAATCTACTGACGAAATAATAGATTTAGATATCCTGATTACACCTGAAACAGTATTCTTTTTTGATTTGGATGAAACATTAGTAGATACTGATTTTGTTAATTTTCTGTCATACAAAAAAGCAATAATGTCGGTTACTAAATCTGATCATAATCTAACTTACAATCCAAATAAGCGTTTTAATAGAAGCGTTCTTAAAGAAATGTTTCCTACCCTCTCTTTAAGCGAATTTGAAAAAATTATAAGTAAAAAAGAGGAGTATTATAATGATTTTATATCTGACACAAAACTTAATAATGCTCTTGCAGATATAGTAATCAGATATTCTAAAACTAACAGAATTGTTTTGGTTACAAATTGTAAAGAAGCCAGAGCCCGAAAAACACTTGAGAACTTTAATCTATTAAATTATTTTGATGATGCATTTTATAAAGAGTCATTTCCTGATGGTCTAGATAGTAATAAATTTCAAAACGCCATTTCTAGGTTGGGTATTGATCCCGGTTTAATAATAGCATTTGAAAATGAAGAAGATGAAATTCTTAACGCGCAAAAGGCAGGTATTTTAAAAATTAACCCTAAATATTTCTAAGAAATGCAAAATTTTACAATCTTATCAGAAGATCAGTGGTATGACATTCCTGATCATAAAGAAGCTAACTTTAGAGAACAAATTGGCGATAGGCGTAGAGGCAGGATTGATAATAAGGGATTTTTCGTAAATGATTCTGATCAAATTAGATTAATTGAGAAATTTCTGCATCAAGATATAAATGGTTTTTGTCACGGAGATTACAATAGTGGTGGTGCGTGGCAGATATCCAATACTATTGAAAATTTAATTTGGACACTAAAAAATGATGTTGATCCATTTCCGGAAAGAATTCCTCATGCAAAACAGCAGCTTTCTGAAATCTTAAGACAAGATTTACCACAAATTCTTTTAGCCAGCGATAAGAGTAATCTTACTGTTTGTGTAGTTCCACGTTCTAAAATGGAACTCTTTTATAGAGCAGATCAGCTATATCTTAGAGCTGTAATAAGTGATGTAGTTAATAGCTTGGCGAATTTTGAAAATGGTGCCAATTATATTATTAGAAATACAAACACTAGAACTACACACTTGGATAGAAATGGCGAAGGTGGAGACGGTAATTTACCTTATCCTGGTATAACAAGAGAAACTTGCACTATTTCTGAGCAAGTGGAAGGCAAAGATATTTTGCTCATTGATGATTTGTACACTAAAAGTGTAAACATTGATGAAGATGCTATCCAGGCATTGCTGGATAAAGGAGCTAACTCTGTAATATTCTATTCTATCGGTAAAACGGTAGCAAGAAGTCATTAATTTATATAAATATGAAATATTCTGATAATGCATTAAATATCTTGACAACAAAATCCTATAAAGGAATTGGAAATGCATGGATTGTCAAGAATCTAAAAGGCAACGAAAGTGTTGAAACTATTGTTTCTTCACTTAACAAATCTTTAAAGGGAGACAAAACAAATGAAGATGAATTTGAAAGTCTAAAACGTAATTTTGAAAGGAAGCTTTTAGAGAAGTTTGACAATGAATCCTGTGATGGAATCGTTGCTCTTGGTGATAAAAAATTCCCTCAATACAGAGGAAATGTGAAAGAAAGTGAACGGCCAATTTTTATCTATTATAAGGGAGATATTGACTTATTAGATATAAATAATTATAATATTACTGTCATTGGTCTATTAAGTCCTGAAGGCTCTATAGAAGAAAGAGAAAGAAATATAGTTGATATGTTTGTTAAAAGTGGTTCCACGATTGTCAGTGGTTTAGCATTTGGTTGTGATAGCATTGCACATCAACAGGCACTAGATTCTAGTGGTAAAACGGTGGCAATTTTGCCCAGTCCATTAAATAAAATTATGCCGGCAAAAAATAAAGGTTTGGCGTTTCAAATTGTTGAAGAAGGCGGTTTGCTCATTTCTGAATATGGAACAGATTTCAAAAACCAAATGGAATTAAGTAGTAGGTATAAGGAAAGAGATAGGTTACAGGCATTGTTTTGTGACACAATTGTTTTAGCAGCAAGTTATGCTCAAAATTCAGCAGACCGTTGGGGTATGTTTGGTCAAAAGCTTGATAGTGGTGCTCGATTAGCAATGGGTTTTGCAAAAAATTACGATATACCTAGAGCTGTCATGTATGATAAAAGCATTGATGAGAATAATCCAATGTTTGATTTGAATAGAGATTTAATTAAAGAACAGCAGAACATAGCAATAATAACACAAGATAATCTCAGTGAAATAATACAAAAATTAGTTCAGAAAAATCAACAAGCTAAAGACACAAGATCTTACCACTTAGGAAACTTGTTTGATTAGGGAGTGTAAAGAGTGATAATTTTGCTTTTTGTTCTACTTATATTAATGATTCAGGAAATTAGATAAATATTAAACAACTACATTCACAATCTATTAAAGCCAATAGTCTTGAATAAAAAAGAATTAATTATAGAATCTTTCAGAACACTGAATGCAGAAATGCTGGAAGTGCTGTTGAATGATGGCCAAAATTATAGTGATGTTTCTAAAGAATTATTTATTGAAAGATATAAAAAGTTGTTTTCTGAGATTAAGACATTTCCTGGAAAAAATTTAGATTTTAAAGTTTATCCTGACGAATGCACGAATTGCTACGAAGGCAGAAAAGGTTTTTCTTTTGTCAATTCGGAGGGCCTATGTAGTTTAAGTTTAATTTTTGAAGAAGATGAAAATGATTTCACAGATATTTACGCCTGTTCTTCATTGCTAACGGAAGGAATAGAGATAGTTTCAAGTTATGATGCTCCATACTATTATGCTGATGAAAAGTTTGATTGGAAACCATCATATGAAAATTATCAGGAAATGTCTGAATGCGAAAGAGGCATGAAATAAATAGCAGATGAGATAGAAAATGAGGGAATCCTATCTGCAAATTTTTACCAAACTTGGGCTCGTGAGTATGAAAAATTTGACTACATTAAGAGTCTTTTTGCTAATAAAAAATACAAATATTCTCAAGAAATAGGCGAGTATTTTTCAACCTTAAACTATTTTTGTGAATGGGTTGAACAGGAAAAAATTGCAAAAGAATTTTTTCTAAAGTTTTTGGCATTTCCAGTCGTAACTGATGAGATAGTAATTTCTTGGTTACTGGAATGTGAGGCAATATTTCCTCATGGCTATTATGAATTTGATTATGATTCTAATTTTTTGCAAGACTTCTTTGTGGACAGAGATTTGAAATTCAAATTAAGTGAACTTTATTATACACATTCTGTTTATGAACTGATGAATAAATATTGGGATTTAATTTTGCCTCTAGAAAACACTATTGATGAAAATTTTAATTCTGAAGATGATGAAAGCTTTGCTTTCTAAAATACAGTATTACTAGTTATCCATTTTTTTTCATATACTCCCGCTCGGCAACAGCAAATAACACAATGGAATTTAAAAGCACCTCCTATCCGCAAAAATGTTACATTCCACTCTGTTTATCAAAGCTTATTATTACTATGTACTACGATTAATATTTTAATCTCCCTGAATAACTTTTTTCTATCTGAAAATGAATGATTTGCTTTAACCCCAACATTTAATTTCCGCATTACTTTGCTTTATTTTCTAACTTTACAAAATGAATCCGAGTAATCCCATCAAACTATATCGAATTGATAATGAATTAAATATATCAATTCCATTGCTTCCAGCAAAGGTTAAAGCTGGTGGGTATGGTTCTTTTGAAAGCCCTGCATTGGATTTCCCGGAAGATTCAATCGATTTGCTTAAACTCTTAATCAAAGACAAAGAAACTACGTTCTTTGCTACGGTTACAGGAGATTCTTTAAATGGTATCGGAATTTATGATGGTGATACTTTAATAGTTCAAAAAGGACTTTTCCCAAGGGAAAATGATATTGTTGTTGTGTTCTATAATGGTGAATTTTATGTAAAAAGATTTAAGCCAAAATACCATGACAATTCTTTGAAGATTAAGACAATCAAATTGAAGTCTGAAAACCCGGCTTATGATGACATCGATATAACAGAAGATACTGATTTCGAATTATGGGGAGTAAGCACATGGAACTTACATAAACTCAGAAAATAAAAAAGTACAAATAATCCAAAAACACATACTATGAAAACTATTTCTTTTACAGGAAAATGCCCACAATGTAGCCTTTATGATGAAGAATATTATATGAAGGAAAACGAGAAGTTTTGGGAATGCCCTAATTGCAATCTTCAAATTTTAATTGAAAATAATACAGCTTCAATTTTTCGTCATAGAGGGAAAGGCAATTTCAAATTAAGCTTAAAAAAATACAATGGTGAAGTTCCTTATCAGGAAGTAGGCTTTGATAGTTACCCCAATGGTAAGCAAATCCTTAATGAAAAACACCTCATTGAATATCTTCTCAATACAGTTGATCAGAAACCTAAGTATTCCATAGATAAACTTATTGATACCTACGAAAATTATAAGTTTAAAAATGGTAGCATTGAAGAATATCAAGACCAATCTCATTACTTCAAAATAGATTTTGATAACGAGGAAATCGAAGAAATTTTAGATTTACGAGACAAGAGCCAGAAACTTTCATTCCAATATACCACAAGACGGATGTATCGATTTTTGAAAGACAACATTTTCCCAAAATATCATAATGCAGATTCTACCTGGTTACCAGAAATGGGAATGTCACAGTTGCAGTACTATTTATGCAAAAAACATCTTCCTACTAATGAAAGGGATTTAATTGATTCTGACCCATCCTTTGTTCGCCAATCTTTAAAAAACTTCATTAAAGATTTAATTACTATCGTTTATGAAGGTAAAGATGTTGTGCTTACTGGTGATCTCCAATTGATGATGAAAATAAAACAAGAGAAATACGATACTTCTTCAAATTGATTTTAAATGTTTGGCCTAATTGACGGTAATAATTTCTACGCATCCTGCGAAAGAATCTTCCGCCCGGAACTTCGCAAAATCCCTGTTGTGGTTTTATCCAACAACGACGGTTGCGCTATTGCCAGAAGTAATGAAGCCAAAAAATTAGGAATTACAATGGGACAGCCATATTTCCAGATCCAGCATTTGGAAAAGGAAGCAGGTCTCAAAGTCTTTTCTGCAAATTTTGTTTTGTATGGTGACATTTCTAACAGAGTTGTAAATATTTGCCGTCGCTATTGCCAGGACGTAGAAGTTTATAGTGTAGATGAATCCTTTCTTGATTTCCACGGTTACCCTTATGTGGATTTACAAAAGCATTGTGAAGAATTAAGAGAGTTCGTTTTCAAAGGTCTTGATTTACCTACAAGCATTGGCTTAGCTCCAACTAAAACCCTTGCTAAAGTCGCCAATAAAATTGCGAAAAAATTTCCCGATAGAACCAATGGGGTTTATATGATTGATACTCCTGAAAAGATAGAGAAAGCTTTGAAATGGTTTCCCTTCGAAGATGTTTGGGGTATCGGTCGGCAATATTTTCAAAAATTCTCGGCAATAGGGATTAAAACAGCATGGGATTTCACTCAACTTCCGGAAGCTTTTGTTCAGAAAGAAATGGGTATTTTCGGGCTAAGAATGCATAAAGAATTAAGAGGTATTCCTCAATATGATTTATCGATAAGAAAGCCTAAAAAAGGCATTGCCACTACCAGAACTTTTGACAAAAGAACTTCCGAACTTTCTGAATTAGAGGAAAGAGTATCAACATTTGCCTTTAAATGTTCAGAAAAATTAAGAAGTCAAAATTCATGTTGCAGGTATCTTACCGTTTGGATTACTACAGACAGATTCAAAAAGGATTTAAAACAATATAGCAACTCCGTTACGCTAACATTGCCCAATCCTTCAAACTCTGCTATTGAGTTGGCTAAAGTGGCTAAAAAAGCTTTAAATCAAATTTATTTACCATATTTCCAATACAAAAAAGCAGGGGTAATGGTAACTGAATTTGTTCCCGATACAGAGAGAATGACCAGTTTATTTGATACGGATCATTACGAAAAACATAAGCCATTACTTGCAGTAATGGATCACATGAATCACCGATTAGGGGCGGACAAAGTTAAATTGGCGTCAATGGATATTCAGCGTACATGGAAGATGAACCAAAAGAATCTTTCGCCAAGATATTCCACAGAATTAAGCCAGATTATCAAAGTAAAAGCTGAATAAATTGATTGTGTTAAAGCAATGATTTTTCCTATATGATTTAACAAATCATCAGCTCAAAACAGCTCCAAAATTTCGCTTCTATAGAAATCAAAAACGAACTCCCTTTACCTTAGTCAGATAATGTATTTTCTCCTGTATAATTTCTTCAGTTAATGGCGGTCGGTCAAACCCTGAATGTTCGAAGGTGTTATACACGGTACTGAGGAAACCAAATATTTCATCATCTACCATTGCAGAAAGGTAGACATATAAATCTCTTTTGTCCGGATCATCAAAATAATCTTCATCAAAGCTTACAATAGTGTCTGCAGCATCTTTCCATCTCTTGGTAAAATAGCCGTCAAACTCTATCCCTTTTTCAACTGCACAGGAATGAATGAGTTCCATGCTTTCTTTCAGCTTTTCGTCAATACTCTCAGTCGGATCGATCATAATTTGGTCAAATTGAACTTCGAAAAGTTCACAGTTCGAGTAGTAATAAAGAAAGTTAGGATTTTCCTTCAGTACATTATTGATATATTCTTTAAAAATCTCTTTCAATAATGTCAGGTTACCATTTGCTGCAAGTGCTTCCCTGTACTGATTTTCGTTCTCAAACCTACTTTTCATCTGCAGGCCCGAATGCAAGAATACATCCAATCCATATCCGCCCATACTGGATTCACTCACTCGGATTTCTTTGATATCAAAGGGTACTTTTTTCATTAAAATAAGGTATTTGGCATTTTCTCCGGCTCTAAATTTTCTGAAATTAGTTGTGGATCATAAGCTGGAAAAGTAAAGTTCTCAATTGGTTCATCCCGAAGAAAACGATCTGCAGTTCTTGCATCCATACATATAGGCATCCGAAGCTTAGAGTTGTGAACAACGCTCATCAGTTCATTCGATACGGTCGTTACAAGACCGAAACCAATTTCCTTATTTTCCCATACATCGTAGAAAGCAGCTATGTAGAACTGATGGGCATCTTTCCAATGCATTCTGTGCTTCACTTTAATAGGGGTTTTCTTTCCTGGTGATGTTACATGCATCCAATCATAAAATCCTGTCACAGGCACAACACAGCGGTTATGCTCAACTTTTTTATAAAAAGTATGCGTTTTTTCTGCAGTAAGGTTAATGCCTTGCGCGGGTTTGTCCTTTGGAATTTCTTGCTTTATTCCCCACGTTCCGTGGGTTATTTTTCTACCCTCATATTCCAATACTATTGGGATTGCTGGCCTATTGAAAGCATTAATTTCTTCGTTGAAATAATAATTTCCCTCAACAATTTCCGCATCTAGTTCCTCGGAAACTTCATCAATCGAAAGACCTGAATTGTCAACTCTATTGCACATATTTGCGTTATTTATCATTTCAAAAGTATTAAAAAATATACCATACTTGTATTGGTTTGATATTAAAGTTCATCTTACCTTTGAATATTCTATTCTTTAACCTGTTAATTAATTCGTTATGAATCCAAAATCTACACTATACATTCTCATTTTCTCGCTGTTTTCTTCCATAGTTTATTCCCAAACTACCATTAAAGAAAAGGATTATTCAGTTACTTACTATCCAAATAGTATTGAAATTTCATTTGATAAAAGCGTCACTTTCAGTGCCTTTGATTCAAAATCCTATACAGAAAAACATTTTATTGCTGATAGCAATAAGGCTAATACTTACATCCTTTCAGATTTTATTCCTTCGGAATTTATTACTTTCCAATATGTTTTAAATGATGATCTGAACAGAGAATACAATTCCAGCATCATTGCAACTCCTTCAGCTTCTTCTGGGGTAATGAATGTCTATTTCAATCATACCGTTAATACGGCAGCTGCGCAATATCAACCCGCTCAAAATCTAGGCAATACAGTTGATGATATGCTTGTGAGTTATATTAATTCTTGCCAAAGTACACTTGATATTGCCATTTACAATAGTGCTTCACCGAGCAACACCTCCGGTATTGCTGGTGCTATTAACAACGCTTACAGTAGGGGCGTACAAGTTCGCGTAATTTATGACGGCAGTACTGGGAGCCAAATGATACCTTTATTAAATCCTTCAATTCCTGTAATGCCAAGTCCTAATGATTCCTCTTATGGCATCATGCACAACAAATTTGTTGTTTTTGATGCTACGAGTTCCGACCCAAATAAACCTTGGGTTTGGACGGGTTCTACCAATTGGACTGCCGCCCAAATTGATGGCCCCGATAAAAACAGTGCCATTGCAATCCAGGATCAATCCCTTGCTTTAGCTTATAAAACAGAATTCGAAGAAATGTGGGGAACATCTGGTGTACAACCGGATTATAACAATTCTAAATTTGGTCCTTATAAAACCAACAATACCCCTCATAATTTTATTATTGGTAATAAAATTGTCAACAGCTATTTCAGTCCTACGGACGGAGTTACTACTCAAATTATTAATGCCATAAATTCTGCAGACAGCGATATAGAAATCGCCACAATGCTTGTTACTAGAAATGATATTCGCGATGCTTTAATTAATAAATACAATAGCGGTTTGCATGCTATTGAGGGCGTTTTTGATACTCAAAACCCTTCCGGAAATGATATTCCTGATATTCGGGCAACGATTGGCGCAAACAAAATTGTGCAATACAGCGGAGCTGGAATTATGCATCATAAATTCATGGTCGTGGATAATTTCAATGCTTCCGCCGATCCTTTGGTTCTTTTAGGTTCACACAATTGGAGTACTTCTGCAGAAACAAGAAATGACGAAAATACCTTAGTAATTCACGATAAAACAATTGCTGATCAATACTACCAAGCATTCCAAAATTTATATCTTGAAGCGGGGGGTATTCTTGCTGTTCCTGAAATAGCTTCCAATAAAAAGAACGTCATACTTTATCCGAATCCTACAGATGGTTTAGTTTCCTTAAAAGTTGATAGCAACTTAATAAATTCTAAAGGTAAAATTTCCGTGTACAGTGTAGCCGGAACCTTAATAACCGAACGAGATTTTCCAAACGCGAATAATGCATCCATTGATTTAAGCAATTATCCAAAAGGACTTTACTTTGTTAATATCACCATCGGAGAATTGAAATACCAATCAAAAATCATTAAAAAATAATCAAAAGAAAGTCTATCTCATCGAGGTAGATTTTTTTTTGCTCGGATATAATGATGCGGAATAGAATATTAAAACCCCCGCCCGGCCACAGCAAATAACATAATGGAAATTATACGCACCTGCCATCCGCAAAAACGTTGCATTCCGCTCCGCTTCGCTACGTTCCATGCAAATCAGCACCATTGTCCCTATAATTTGAAATTATGTTAAATGCTTTCCTTTGGTTGCTGCGAAGCCGCCACCACCCACCGCTTTCCAGCCGCTCGGGTATTGCTAATTGAAAAGTTTCGCACCTAATCGAAAAACCCAAGTTGACATTATCGTTGTAAAACAGCCATGTGCCTGCAGTCCATATACTACTTTTTTTCAGCGGAAAGTTCAGTGGTAGTATATGCACTTCGGCACCGCGCACAGCAGTATTCCGGGCGGCGAAAAAAACGCTTATGCCATCGCTTTCCCTTTGCCCGCTTTCCCCCTTCATCAAGCACCTTTTTCGCCACCCTCCATACCGCTGTCTTTCCAGCGCCATAGGTTAGAGTTTATTGAGAGGGATTTACCAACACCTTCCCAGATGCCGATAGCCGATAAACTACTAGTTTTTGGCAGTATATTTCAGTGGTAGTTTATCCGCTTCCGGCACCGCGCACAGCAGTATTACGGTATACCAAATTCTTGTTGTTTGATTTTGGTTTTGGTATACCTCCATACCGCTGTCTTTTCCAATCCTTTCCAACGCTTTGAGTGTCGTATTTCTTAGTCTTTTATGGTGATTATCAAGCATTGAATTTCCTCTTTCGAAGATTTCTTTTCCATCCGCTTCCCATGTACCGATTGCCGATAAACTGCTTTTTTTTGGCAGAATATTTCAGTGGCAGTTTATCCGCATTCGGCACCGCGCACAGTAGTATTCCGGCACACCAGGTTCTTGTTTATTGATTTTGGTTCTGCTGTGCCTCCATACCACTGTTTTTTCCATTCCTTGCCATCCTTTTGAGGGTAGGCATTCTTAGTCTTTTATCGTTGATTATAAGCAATTTTTTCACTTTTTTGACCATTCCATTTTCTGACTTTCCATTTCCGAAATACTCGTTTCCGAAGTGAGAGTTAGGCATTTTATGAAAGGATAATGGTCTGATACCGAAGACTCGATCACAGAAAAATCAAAAAAAAAAGATAGCAAATTTATGAACAAAGAAAAATGGGCTGACAATATCAAGCCCTACGGGTTTTTTTGAAAAAAAGATAGCCGTGAAAAATGAATACGTCTATCTTTTTTCAAAAAAAATATTGCATCCCATTTTTCTTTTTCGTGGGTTGAGGGCTTTCTTTTTTTTTTTTTTTCTTTTAGTTAATATTTGGCGAAGCATAAATTTTTAAACCCAAGTTATGCTTAAACACAAAGTACGCACCTACTCAGTGCACAGATCAGCCCCGGAAACAGCTCTTTACATCTTATCCCGAGGAAGAAACGCAGGTAAACCAATGTTGGAACCATGTCCGAATTGTCACATTATCTATGTCAATGATGATGAAGAACGCGAAACCTATTACTGGACCTTTTACGCCCTTTGGAAGAATGGTTTTTTCCACCCGCACCTTTGCGGTTCTGTTATCGATATGCTTCGGCTTTGCGACTTGAAAACTCTGATGCGAAGTTTCATTCAACCAGCTTTTGAAAAGGCCTGTACCATGCCGGAAATGACCAAAAAAATCAAAGAAACATGGCAATTGGAGCAGAATCTTTTAGCGCAATCGAAGAAAGTTTCCGAACTCCGTGAAGCCCTTGTCCGAAAATACTATTTCAGCATCTAACCTCTTAAATTTTTTATATTATGAAAACAAATTTTGTTAGCCTTCGTTCTGTTACCGTCGTTGACGATGAAGTAACTTTAACCGGAACCATTGTTCTGCACAATGACCAAATCAATTTTTGCGAAACCGTTGAAATGTTCTGCACTTATCAGGATTTCAAAACTTTGCTTATCAATGAAAGCACCCTTTTTTCAAAGGTATTCTTGCGAATCGTCCAGGAAGAATGTGATGTGTATGATCTGACAACAAAGAAATTCGATTTGTTGGAAATCCTGCCCAATGAATGGGAACTTCAAAAGCAACTTTCAGTTTGTTGTTTTGATAAGCTTGATGATGTGTATCAGTTTGCCATCAAAGTTTAAAGTTTTTTGTTCATTTTAGAAATTCCCTTCGGGGAATTTCTTTTTTGATTTCCCGAGAAAAAACACACTCCAAAAAAAATTCGTTCCTGACTGCTCTTTCGTCGCTTCGCGTCCTCATTCCGCAGTTACTACTAACCGTTTTTGCGGGCTACCGCCCGGACGCTCCCTGTCGGTTCGCCCTCTGGAAGTGCTTTTCCGTTCCGGTTTTGCACTTTTTGGCTGCAGCTTCTGCAACGCTTGCCAATCCTTACGGTTTTATTTTTTCTCTACTCACAAACCCCAACTTTCAAAAAATAATCACACTCCTGGACTGCTTTTTCGTCGCTTCGCATCCTCATTCCGCAGTCATCCGCTTACGCCTTTCCGGGCTACCGCCCGGACTATTCCAACCCTTTTCCCCCGACTTTTTCGAGTGCCATTTATTTCACCCATATCAGCAGGATAAAGCATACATATTTCACCCCTTTTAAAAAATGAGTGCAATTCTATGCAAGCTGATAAAAAAGCATAATAAAGGCCTGTCTTAACGCCAGGCCAGTGATGTAATTTGCCATAAAAATTGATTCTTGCTTTCCGTTTTTACGCCTATTGATCAGGTTTTTCATTGATTTTTTCAGGCATTTTTTCGGAATTTCCGCCGTATTCTTCCGAGCTGATAGCGGTCTGACTTACCGCGCCAATGATGGTTCCACCTAAAAGCAAATAGCCTCCTAAAGTAACTAAAGCACCGGGCAAAGCTACCGGAGCAGCAACCAACGCACCACCTACGGCGGTTAAGCTAAGCCCGATATTCCGAACTATTCTAAACCATTTTGGAGTAGGGGAAGTGATTCTGCTGACTAAATTCAGATTTCTATTTTTCATGATCCTGATTTTTAATTTGGTTTAACTCGATTTTGTTCACTCTTTGTTCTAAATATTCAAGCTTCTGATTTAGAAGTTCGTGACCATTCTTAAATTCTGAACGAATCAAAAGACCAGTGGTTTTTACTTCGCTTAGATTTTCGCCCATCTTTCGGAAATCAGAGTGCAATTGCCTGATAAAATAGGCAACAATCCCCAAAAGAACACTACTAATGAATCCAAACAATACGCTTAAGGTTAATTCATTTCCCATGATTTTTGGGTTTTAAAATTGAAAATTGTTCTGGATTTCAATCTGATTATCTTTTCCTTTTGCCTTCGTCAAAAGTTTTGGATAAACTTGCGTGTATGCATCCCGGCTTTGCATTACCTGATAATCACCATCTTTTTTGATATAAGAAAGCCCGACCAATGGGCAACCTGCAGTTTCATTGATAGTGTTGCCGATATGAATGTACACCGAATCAAACGTTGGTAAATCGTCAATTTCAATCATTCCCTGATGAATAGAGGGCAATTTCTGAGCATACGTTTTATTCATTCCGCCCCAGGTGTTAAGCCTAAGCTGGAATTTCCCTTCCGGAATCGCGGTTTTACTTTTAATCTTAACCTGGCGAATCTTATCTTCCAAAAGAAAACACTGAAAAATCCCATCTATATAAAGGTGTGAAAGGGTGCTTTCTTTTCCCTGTGCTACGCGAACTATTTTTGTACTCATTGTTTTTGATTTTTTAAAAGGTGAAATTTTGGATAAAAAAAAGGCTTCCCATTTTGGGAAGCCCTTTCTGGTTTTTTTCCTAAAAAACTTCCTCAATCTTGAGACAGTTACCTGTTGCGAATGGGTAATACTGGCCATTCACTTCTTGGAAAAATTCAATCCCGATACACTGAAGAACTGATACATCAGTATCTAAAACCGGAGCTCCCGGAAGGGTTGCATTGATGGTAGAACCTGCGTAACTTTCTTTCAAAGAAATGTAAGGTGAATAAGCAACCACGCTCAATTCGTTGTTTACATTATCATCAGGTTCGTAAGTTCCGGTGATCGGATTGTATGAAAAATCAGCTACAACGGCTAATGCGTGAAGCAAGCGGAAGTGGGTTGATCCTGCTGGCGCAGAGATCAATTCTGCAGGCAAAAATTCATCTACGATGAAATCTGCAGTATTTCTATCCACATCATGATTCACATCATAAGGCGCGTTGAAAATACCGCTGATGGATTGGTTCTTATTGAACTCAAAACCAACTAGGTAGTTTCTTTGTGTTGATATTTCTACTTTTCGATAACCTCTCGCTTCGGTTCCATCTTCAAGGTTGATTCGCTTCATAATTGAAGTTAATCTTCCGGTTACTTGCGTATCCGTGAATTTTCCCATTAATGAAGATAAAGCGGTTCGCACCGATTTCCCGGCGATTGCGCAACCTCCAAATTCGTTCATGTTTTCGCGTGTACGCTCAAACTCTGGAGCTGATTTTACTTGTTGAGCGGTTGGTCCGCCAACCATTCCGGCAAAAAATCCATTTTGCCCTTTAATTTTGAAATGTCTTACATCGCCGATCGTTCCGACGTATTTCATAAGACCTTTTTGTCTTGCCATGATTTTAAATTTTGCAATTGATAATTTGAAGAAAAACACTGTTGTCTAGACAGTTATAAATTTCTTGAATTATCTTTACATAAACAATATATAAAATACTGTAAATCAATGCAATACAATGAAACAACCCCCGAAAACGATCCTAATCAAACAGCAAACACTGAACTTCCATCAGCAAAATATTTCAGAATTCCTGGAATACAAACAGAGACTTTTTGGATCGTGGAAAAGGTTCTGGATGGTGATACTTTAATTATGAAAGAAGAATTTGGACAAGAACGCAAGGAAGTCCGCCTTTATGGTTTGGATGCCCCAGAAGTACATTTTAGTCGAAAAATGAGAGAGGATGAAGCGAAAAGCCACATTCCGGCTTCGCTATTAAAGGAAATGGGAATGCTTAGTTTAGATTATGTATTGCAAGTAGCACCACCAGGAACAAGGGTAACACTTTTAACAGAATGTAAGAATCAATTAGACTTCTGGCTGCGCCAGCTGGCCTATGTCATTCTGCCTTCCGGCGAATGCCTCAATGAATTATTAATTCAAAACGGATGGGCAAAAGCAAGTAATTCTTATTTTTGCACTCTATTGCCTAATTTCCAAATAATTAATACATTAGCAAGAACGCAAAAGAAAGGAATCTACAGTTTTATAGATCAATATTAAAATGTTGTACTTATGTTGTACTTACTTGATTTAAAAAGTAACGAAGTGCCCTATTTAAAGGCATCTCCAAACAAGGTTCTTATATTTGAGTGTTATGTGCCATATTACAAAGACACCGCAATGACAGAACTAATTCCGACAATAAACGAAATTGTTAAGTATGGACTTCAACCAAACTTAAATGTGGCTGACAAAGAAGAATTGTTGGAAAAAAAACTAGTGAAAATTTACAGCCTATATTTTGACATTGAATATAAGTTTGACGAGACAGAATACTCAGAATTTGACAAAAATGAATATTCTGACATAAGAAAAAATGTAATAAGTAATTTTCCAGAATTAGGTCTATACAAAACTATCCTCGACATTAATGACATAGACAACTTAAAAGATAATGCAATTGGAGACGCAGTTGATGACCTAACAGACATTATACTTGACCTTTTAGAAATCAAATGGAGAATAGAAAATAACAGTTTAGCTGACGGACTTTGGTATTTTGAATTAATTTTTTACGGTCACACTCAACAGCACATTCTTGATTTATTAAATTATTTGAAACAAAAAAATGGATAAAAATACGGCACATAACAAGGGTTTTGCGTCAGGCGGGCTGACGTGTAAACTTGGAGCTTTGTGCATCTATTGAACCTTAGTAATAAATTGAAACTTTGTGCTCCGAAACCCGCCTGAACGCAAAGCCCCAAACCGTTATCGGCAATCTTATAAAAACTATGCAGAAAATTTACTTTGATGAATCAGGAAATACAGGAGCAGATCTTCTAAATTTAGATCAAAAAGCATTTATCCTTTGTTCTAATAACTTTTCAACTGAAGAATGTGAGGAATTACTTAAACTTTTTGAAAATGATGCTGAATTACATTTCGTAAAACTTAAAAAATCATCAAAAGGTCGTGAATCTATTATAAAACTTTTAAATCACGAATTAATTCGAGAAGAAAAAGTTGCAATATATGTTGTCCATAAAGAATTGGCAACCATTGCCCAAATTGTTGACCAATTAATTGAACCCGTTTTTTACGAAAAAGGACTTGATTTATATAAATTTGGGCTAAATATTCAATATACAAATTTCATTTTTTATTTTGGCAATTTCTTTTGGAACAAAGCGCTTTATAATGAAATGATAACCAATTTTATTTCTATGTTCCGAAAAAGAGATTCCGATTCTATTAATAAATTTTATAAAACAGTTGAAGAACTAATTGAAACCGTTGATGATGAATACTTAGGTCTATTATATCCTATACGTGAGAGCAAGCCTCAAATTTTAAGAATATTAGAGAACAGCGATAAATTTACAATTGATGTTACTTTTTCTTGTTTTTTAGTGCTGTGTGATCGTTGGTATAAAGTTTTAGGCGAAAAATTTGATGTTATATTTGATAATTCTAAACAAATTGAACATTATAGTGAGTATATAGAATTTGTGAGAAATTTAAAAGTCGAAATTCAAGAAGTAGGCTTTGACTCAAGAAAAATGACATACCCTGCGCAAATAAATAGTGTTCAATTGACAGATTCTAAATCGGAAGTAAATATCCAAATTTCAGACATTATTGCAAGTGCGATTGGATTTATGTATAACAATAAAAATAACAGGCATACAGAATTTGTCAAAAAAATTCAAGAGTCAAAAATTCTTAATCTTGAAAATGCAAATATGATTTGGCCCACTACAGAAGTAACACCTGAAGAACTTAATATGCAAAATGGAGAAGGCAATAATGTTCTTGACTTTCTCGCTGAGCAATTTATACGAGAGGGAAAATAAAAAACAGCCGATAACATAGTATTTGCAAAAGGCGGGGTTGAATATATAATAGAAAGACCCGATGCATTTAGCCGCAAATTGCTATTCGTTCCACATTTTTTTTTAATTTAGGACCACGAAAAAGCAATTTGCTTAGTTCGGTTGAAATTCAACTTCCAGTTAAATTTAGCCCGACCTTCGCAAATACTTTTTCCGTTAGCAGAAATTTTATGACAGATAAAAAGTTAAAAGAACTTAAGGAATTTGAAGTTGAATTTTCAGACTTAAAACCAAGATTAGAAAGATTAAGGCAATCCTTAGTTGAACAACTAACCGAAATTATAACTGCAAATAATGTTTCTTTAGGTTTTCCGATTCAATCAAGAGTAAAATCTTTCAATTCAATTAGCAATAAAGTTGAGAATGGAAGATTTAACTTAAAGAACAGTGTAACTGAACTTCAGGATCTTGTTGGTATCAGAATTATTTTACTATTCACCAAAGACGTAGAAAAAATTTGCAAGATTATTGACCAAAATTTAGTAGTCAAAAAAAAGTATAATACAGGTGAGAGATTGGAAGATAATCAATTTGGGTATACATCTGAACATTATATTGTAAAAATACCCGAAAGTTGGCTTTCAGTTCCGACTTTAAAAGACTTGGATGTAAGTAATATCGAAATTCAAATTAGAACTTTATCACAACATATTTGGGCGGAAGCATCAAATCATTTCCAATATAAACAAGAAGATAATATTCCACGCCAAATAAAAAGATCGATAGGTAGAATTTCTGCACTTCTAGAAACAATTGATTTAGAATTTGAAAGACTAAATCAACAAAGGGATATTTATAAAGATGATTCATTAGCAAAATTTCAAGATGATGAAATAATGAATGTTGATTTACTTGCAAAAATCTTAGATGATAAATTACCCGAAAATAATAAAATTAAGTATCAAGAAGATTATTCTGAATTGCTAAGCGAGTTATTGCATTTCAAAATTTCAACAATTAGTGATTTGACTAATATTATAAATGAGTATTTGGATTTCGCATTATTAGAAGATAGAAAAATGGTAGAGGAAGTCAAAGCAGACGAAGACTCTTCTTTTGAAGATATGGAAAGAGCATCGAAAGGAGTCTTTTTTACTCATATTGGGCTAGTAAGAACGATGCTAGGTGAAAAATTGGGTGAAAAATATAAAAAATTAGTCACCCCTTTTCTATATGATTAATAAAAACCTTCCGCTAACATCGGTAACCGTTGCACAACCTCAGATTTCAGTGTCAAGTTGTGAAAACTCAATAGAAACCAACCTCTTTTATTCTTTGGCTTCGCTCAGAAACCAGATTTAAAGGAGGTTTTTTTGTTGAGATTCTTCATTCTGCTTTGCGGCGTTCAGAATGACAATAGCGTGGGGAAGTAAAGAGCTCTAAATAAAAAACTCTGACAAAGTAAGGTTGTTACTTTATCAGAGTGTAATGAAGCACGCCTTTAGCCTTTGTAAATCAGGGGTGAACGCCTAAAGGATTACAGATCACGGTATGAAACCGGTGATGTGGTATGGAAAGGTTTCAGGAGGGCAGAAGCGTAGGGCTAATCGTTGCAGAGTTTCAGAAGGTTGAGGGCGAAGACCTGGCGGATATAGTAATAGCGGCCTCCGAGGCGGGTATAGGGGATTTTGTCTTCGCGGCAGAATTTGCGCAGGGTTTTGACC